>Ga0247813_10000252_pt1 | contig 59712 bp, 48 predicted proteins | sample UWRJL169409C1_FD_180719 | JGI IMG/M metagenome (GOLD analysis project Ga0247813, IMG submission 180719) | Plant litter microbial communities from Arlington Agricultural Research Station in Wisconsin, United States - UWRJ-L169-409C-1 | ecosystem: Environmental > Terrestrial > Plant litter >... | reverse complement strand
AGTTCTGCCACGCTTTTGGCCTTTGAAACTTCGCAAGTTTGTAAATCTGACTTACGAAGTTTCGATGGGTGGTGTGAAGGGAACTTCGTCAGTCTCACTAATTTTACTGTTCCTGAATGATTTCTTTTTAAACTGGCGAGTTCTGCCACGCTTTTGGCCTTTGAAACTTCGCAAGTTTGTAAATCTGACTTACGAAGTTTCGATGGGTGGTGTGAAGGGAACTTCGTCAGTCTCACTAATTTTACTGTTCCTGAATGATTTCTTTTTAAACTGGCGAAGTTCTGCCACGCTTTTGGCCTTTGAAACTTCGCAAGTTTTTTACTAAACCCTAATTACTGTTCACGGTTGTTCAGTGTTTTTGAGTGTAAGTTATTGATCTTGAATAAAGTGAATGTAGCATTCCATTCATCTCTGTAGTAGTTTTGAGTCAAAATCAAATCAATGTTCCAGAGATTCGCTTTCCTAGTTTTGTTACTATCCACAGTCACTTCTGATCTTTTTGCCCAATCAACAGGATGTTTAATAGGAAACAATGTATTTACTAATTTAAATGGAAATTTAACGGTTACAATAGTTGTTTCGGTGAGTGTTAGAAATTTTAATAATCCAAGCTTAAGTACGCTTTCAAACGCTTGCCCCAGAGCAACTAATGTTACGCCAGTTACTGGCCCATTAACCTTAACGGCATGCGTTGCAAATGGAAATGTACTTAATATAGGTACTACGGTAACATACACTCCCTTAGTTCCTCCTGTTCAATGTGATTTAGATGATTTAACCCTTCCTTTTGCAGCAGTTGCAGGTACATTGGGGTTGTTTGTTATCAGGAGGAGAAAGATTTATTAAAATAGGTATCTTTTAATTATCTAAATCAATTTGCAAACTTAAAACTTCAATTAATCTGTTAAGTAAGGCGTTAATCTTTTCCTGCAAATAAGCCAGATGTTCAGGAGCTATTTTGTAACCATCATCATAGCGGGCACCAATGTAAGCTTGTTGAAGCAATTCAAGCCACTTCAATTCCTTACTCTTTTTAATGTCGAAAATATTTTTAATTGCTGGCAGATAAAACCCGGCAGCTTTTTGAAGTAAAATTAACTGATGACTTTTAGGTGCTTTTCCTTCATATAATTTGATAATCAGGCTAAACATCTGTTCGCACACCTGATGAAGCATAAAAGCTGACAGCTGAAATTTGCCTTCCTTAAAATATGCTAACGCACCTTCCTGAAAACTTTTGGCCTTTTCTAGTCCATCATGAATCACCAGGGCAGAATGTGCCCGGATTTCGGATAATTTACATCCAGGTGTTTCAATCAATTCGTATTGCGGGGTAGATTGATATATACAATGTTCGCGACGACAATAGCTGGAATAAAATAAATTGCCACGTGCTAACATATCATGCATGGTTCCATAAGAAAAATACTTGATTTCTATATTAATCTTGCTCAGGGCAATAAACTCCAGCATATTTCTTGTGACATCACTGGCCTGGTATTGAAAGCGGTCTAAAACCATAATCAAGGTGATGCACCTGGTATCGTTTCTACGCTGGAAAATATAGGCCAGCGGAATCAGGCTGGTGATCAGTTCCAGCAGGTGCTTAAACTGCTTTTGAGGAAGAGCAACAAGGATTCTGTTCGTTTCCAAGGGGTTGAAGTCCATCTTATCTGTTTATAAATGTTTCATTTTGAAAATGTAAGTATAACCTGTCTTCATCAACCGCAACCAGTAATAAAGCAAGTTCCATGATTTTGATCAGTAATTCATATAAATCAAAGGCACTGCCTGTAGCTGGAGCGATCTGGCCAGCTCTTGAACCACAATAACTCCATTCTTTTAAGTCTTCTCTGATGTTAGAAATGTTTTCAAGAGTGAGTAATGGGTGGAAAACATCAAGGGGGCTGTCCTTTTCATCTTCCTGCAAGGTTAAAATGGCGTAAGGATCGTTCTCTTCCGGCGATGTATGGATGATGTTCTGCAGGGCAAGCCAACTGGAAAAAAGATGAGGTTGTGCTGAAGCTGCAGTAGGCGTTGAGGTCGGAATTTTATAGGCTGAAATAAGGTAACAGGCTTCAAGAAGCCGGGTTAGCTGGTCATGCAGGTATATAAAATCCGGTGGTGCCATAGTTGGGTTATTTGCTATAACCGCTTTAAACCATGCTTTGAGCTGATCGCGATAACTGCCCAGGCTTCCTTCTCTGAAAAACTGAATAATTTGATGATAAGGATTTTTTAGATATTCATTTCTTAGTAAGGTTGGGCAGGTATCCTGAAAGTGACCGATTTTTATCACTATGCATTGCCGCTCTAATGCCCTCAATAATCGTTCATAGATTAGCCAGCTGGCTTCAATTAAGCTTTTGGTGTTGCGATAAAGCGAATAAATGGAGGAATCAAAACCATCTGTGATGCCTTGCTCCAATGAATGGCTGAGCCAGTCATAAAGCAAACTTTTAGATGTAGCCAATTGCTGTTCATCAAGAAAATTAAATACATTAAGTGGCTGCATTAACTCGTCATCAGTTAAATGCAGGGTTTGATCACAATAGAGGTAACTGGTATAGCTGAGCATCTCTTCTGCTACGCTTGTGTGCTCAATGATTAAATTTTTAGCGGTTGATGTTTCTTCCTTTAATGCAAATGAAACTTCATAAAATTCTATGAAGAGCTGATAAAAAAATAGCAGATCAGACGGTGCATATTTAGGGTGATCAGGCTGCTCTGTCAACATGATTTCCAGCCACTCATCCATAAAGAAGAGGTGGGTAGGCATACTTTTAAGTTCAAAAAATTTTTCATAAAATAAAAAGGAGGGATGCAATTGCAAATTGGTTTCAGTACTTTTCATGAGCTTAATTTTAATTTAAAATTTATTTACCTTGCGTGTTGCATAACAAAAATAATACTAAAATTAAGTAATACTAAATTTATTTAGCACGACTTATTAACATTTTTTATCATGACTGAAATAGATCGTTTAAAATCGTTGATGGATATATTAAAATTTAGAACTCAAAGAGATTTTGCCGTTGCACTTAACATCAAAGATGGTTCACTATCTGATATACTACGTGGTAGAGGTAGTAGGATTTCTGCATTTATTAAAGATCGGTTAGTGTACAAATTGAATGTAAATATTGAGTGGCTGGAGACTGGTGTTGGAGAACCTATAATGAAAAGTGGACCAGTTATATCAGAAGCTAAAGAAGGTGTGCCATACTTTGATATTAGTTTATCAGATGCAGATACATTGATATTAATGGAAGAACAGGCCGAGTATTTTGTGAATTATAAACCTTTTAATGATTGTACGGCTTATCTTCCGGTTTATGGAGATAGCATGTATCCGAGATATGCATCTGGTGAAATTATTGCTATTCGAGAGATAACAAATTTTGATGTATTGCAGTGGGGTGAAGCCTATGTTGTAATGACAGATGAAAAGGCAAATCACTTGCGAAGCATTAAGATGATTTATCAGCATGCTGATCAGAATAAGCTAATTTTACGTTCATCTAATCCAAATTTTAAAGGTGATACCATCATCGACAAAAGTAACATTACATCGTTATATATTATAAAAGGAAAAATAACGAGAAATCTAATTTAACCCCTATCAGCCTTTCGGCATCTTTCCCCTTAAAGAGAAAGGGCTTGTAATAGAGATTTATTGAGCAATGCGTTAAGTGAATTGTAGATTTTATAAAATACAATGTTGTAATTTCCTATCTACAATTACTTCAGTTATATTCTTTTGCAGAGAAGTAATGTGTTTTTTAGGATATCATTAAAAATAAAAATTTGTAAACAAATTTGGAATAATTATGTAACTTTTATTTTATAATTTTCATGATTTATCATTATGTTTATAATACTGTAATCTAGTTGTTATGCATAATGATTTAATCGATGTATTTAAAACTAATATTTCTTTGCTGCAAAACCAGCCCTTATCTGGTGGTATAGTAGCCAAAAACCTTCGCATTAGTGATAATGGTAGTGGTGAGTTAACACTATATGGCGATTTCACCATTACCTTAAAAGTGCTTGATCTTACTACTTATGGTGCACCCAATTTAAACAGCTTGATGACCTTTACCCAGCAAGTGATTACCTCTAAATTAAGGGGCGGTGGGTATAAGAGTGGCGTTAGTGTACATAAATATCTTCCTAAGAAAAAGGCTTTCGATAGAAGTAAAACCTGGACTTATTCCATCCGTTATAATTTTAATTTTGATGTTAATGTCATACAGATTAACATGTTAAGCCAATTGAAAGGAAATGACTTTGTATTGGCTGTAGTAGATAGTATAGGTCATCAATTTACAGATCAATATGGAAGACGTCAAGGTTCAAGTGGGCTTACTCAAGGTGATGGTGGGCCAGCGACAATAAGCTACAGTGCTTGGCAAAAAAATAAATATATTGGTTCTCATGAATTCTTTCATACCTTGAATTTAGATGATATTGAATTTTCTGACAAAAAAAATAGATTAATGTATCACTTAGGTGATAATAATGGGCATGTTATATCTGATACTGAAAGAAGTGACATGATGCAATATATATTGGGCGACATTAATAATATGACTAAAAGTACCTATTCAAATTTAAATTTAAATACAGTGAATCGCTTAAGGATTTTTTTAAATAATCAGACGAATGGTTTTAAATACAATAAAAATAAACTTAGGTAGTGTATTACTAATTTTGTTTTTTTCGTGTCAAAATGTTACGAAAAATATAAGTAAAAAATTAACGGATACATGTAACTACTACAGGTATGATGCTGGTCAAATTGTTTCAAACCTTGGCTGTAAAAATTGTCATTTGAGAATGACAGTGGATAAAAAGGATGAGTATGGCTCTCCAACTTTTATAGGCTTAGCCTCAATGGATAGCTTAAAGATTATTGAGTATGCATTTACTAAAAAACATAAAGGCTGGTATGGTAATAATGGAAACTTCCGAACCACGAGAATGGATACATTAAGTGATTGCCAAATAAAAAGTGTAATCAGATATATCAAAGATGCTGCAAGAAATATTCCCATGCCTAGCCAATGAACATTACAGTTTCAAATACAACAAGGCTAAGTTTAGGTAGCATTCTACTTTTTATGTTTGTCGCCTGCATAAATGAGAACAAAATAAAAATAAAAGCACCAAAAAAAAATAGCCTGCCAGATTCTTGCAGGTATTATGCATATGATGCCGGGCGAATAGTTTCTAACCTCAGTTGCTATAATTGCCATATCAGGAGAGGTGAAAGATTAAATAATATACCGTCTTTTGATGAGCTTGCAGCTATGGATAGTTTAAAACTTTTAAATTTTGTTTTTACTAAGAAACATAATGGTAATTACAGTATGAAAGGAGCATTCAAGACAGCCAGAATGGACACACTAAGTGATTGCGAAATAAAAAACGTAGTTCGTTATATTATATTAAAGATTTTGATAGAGATATTCCATTGCCCAGCCAATAATTGTTATGGTTTCAAATATAATAAAGCTAGGTTTCGGTAGTTTTTTATTTTTATTCATTGTGGCATGTGTAAACAAACCGAAATCCAAAGATAATATTGTAAGTAATAAAAAGATACTTAAAGACTGCAGATATTATGCTTATGATGTTCACCAAATTGTATCTAATCTGGGGTGTTACAATTGCCATATTTGGGCAGGTAATAGATTAAATGAAATATCAACATTTGAAGAATTAGCTAAGATGGATAGCTTAAAACTGATCAATTATGCCTTTACCAAAAAACACAAAGGATGGTATAGTAAAACTGGATCGTTTAAAACTGCAAGGATGGACACTTTAACTGATTGTGAAATAAAAAATGTTATTCGTTATATAAAAGATGCTGGAAGAGATATTTCATTACCTAGCCAATAATAGTTATGGTTTCAAATATAATAAGCTAAGGTTCGATAGCATCATGCAATTGAAAACATGATTCATTACATCAAAAGTATTATAAACATGATTCATTACATCAAAAGTATTATAAATATAAGCCGATATATAATACTAATAACTAATTACTTAAAGTATAATTAATTTTTAAAAATTAAAGTATTTTATTACATTCGGGTATGATTAATCCATTAGCTTATGAAAAAGTTATGCTTAATCATCCCTCTCTATCTCATCCCATTTTTCGTTTTTGCAGAATATGGTTGTCTGGTTCCCGGCTACCCAGAGTTGCTTACTTATCAAAGCAACCCACCAGGTGGAATATATTCAAATACACCGGGGGAGCTTTATCCAAGTGCAGATTGTAAGTGGAATTTAGATCAGTCACAGCCATCGGCTGGTTGTATTGGGCATGGCAAAGCAGGTAGGAAAGGAACCTATTATCAGGAATGCCCTGTTGATGATTTTATCCCGCTATTATTTATCTTTACGGCAGGAGTATCTTTTTTAACCATACGTAAAAAGCCTTTGCGATTCAAAAATGAAAATATCCATAATTACCGTAATTTATAACGGAGAGGCTTACCTGAAAGAGTGTATCGAATCAATCATCAATCAATCTTATCAGGATATTGAGTATATTATTGTGGATGGTGCTTCTACTGATGGCACCCTTAAAATTGTAGAAAATTACCGGCATGCTGTAAAACATTTAGTTTCTGAGCCCGACCAAGGATTGTACGATGCCATTAATAAAGGCATTCTGCTAGCATCAGGAGATGTGGTCGGGATTTTAAATGCTGATGATATGCTTGCAGATGAAAATGTAATCGCACAGGTGGCAAAGGCTTTTACAGAACATGCTGAAATTAACGCCGTTTATGGTGATCTGAATTATATCAGGCCGGTTAGTAATCAAATTTTAAGAGCCTGGAAATCCAAACAGGCAGATGAGTTGGATATAGCAAAAGGGTGGATGCCAGCTCATCCTACACTCTATATTAAAAGAGATTTATTTGAACGGTATGGTAATTACGCGCTAGATATAGGTACCGCTGCAGATTATGATCTCATTTTAAGGTATTTTTTTGTGCACCAGATAAAGGCTGTCTACTTACCCATACTTATGGTTAACATGAGAATGGGTGGGGTAAGTAATAAAAATCTATCCAGCTTAGCGGGTGCTTTTAAAAATGATTTCAAAGCATTAAAAAGAAATCGAATTCCAAATCCTGTCAAAGTGTTATTCAGAAAAAAACTATCAAAAATTATGCAATACTGGTAGTTTATTAAGAAGCAAGGACTTACATCACCACATATCTCCACTAATTTTTTATTCAAGTATTTAAATATTTTTTTACGGTGAAATAAATATACCTCAATATTGAGCTGAATAATCTTAAATAGGGTTGAAAAATGCTATGAGAATTATCAATTTAAAGAATAAAAAGAACAAAGAAAAACTACAATGATTGTTATCTTTGCTAAAATAGTTCCCCCGTTTTGTATATACACTTTTTATCAACTACTCCAGAAGTATTCTATGGTGCAATATTTTTATTGTCGCTAATACTTGTGATATTTAGTGTTCCATCCATTATTCATGCCTCATTAAAATATAAGCTTTTTGATGTTAGCGATTTGCATCGTAAAAGTCATGCAGAAAATATATCAAGGCTTGGTGGGTTATCAATCGTTTCTAGTTTTACCATCTGTACATTATTGTTTTCAGCATTCATTAGTTTTAAAGAAGCTAACTTTTTAATTGTTTCATGCATCATTCTGGCGGGTTTAGGTTTAAAAGATGATGTTTATGGTACCAATACCAGTACCAAATTTTTGCTGCAGTTAATTGTTGCCTCTATACTTGTTTTTTTTGGAGATTTCAGGCTTACCAGTTTGTATGGGGTGTTGGGTATTAATGAAATCAATTACTTAGGCGGAGGTGTGTTTTCTATTATTCTAATTATCTTTTTAAACAATGCTTTTAACCTTATTGATGGCATTGATGGTTTAGCCGGAACAATAGGCATTTTGGCAAGTTTAAGTTTTGGTGTATGTTTTGCCATTATGCATCAGCTGCCTTATGCCTTTATTGCTTTTGCCCTTGCTGGTGCCATTGCTGGCTTTTTAAAATACAATTGGTTTCCGGCTAAAATCTTTATGGGCGATACAGGAGCGTTAATTATTGGCTTAACCACAGCTGCATTGGCAATTAAGTTTATAGAACTGAATAAGTTTACGGGGGCCAATAAACCCGCTTTTTATTCTGCACCTGCCATTGCTGTTTCCATTTTAATAGTTCCAATTTTCGATTCTCTTCGCATTTTTACCGTTCGGATTTTAAAGAAACGGTCACCATTTCTTGGCGACCGAAACCATATCCACCACAGGCTTGAGGATTTAGGTTTTAAACCTGATAAAATTGTAATGTTAACTGTAATTTTAAACTGTATTACTATGTTTTCCACTATGTTTTTGCAACACATGGGCAGTTTTCTATTAATATTTCTTTTAATTGGAATTTGTATGATATTCAATTTGCTGATTTCAAGGCAACTTATTAAACAGTCTCGCTTATGAAGCGTAAATAAATGAAGGCAGAATTTACGATCAAGCTTTAATCTGGAAATAAACATTAATTTTGCGCTCTAAATTTTTAATAAAATGAGGCTGGCAATTAATGGTTTCGGTAGAATAGGGAGAACTTTTTTGCGCTTGGCATTGCTAGAAGGCTTTGAGGTAGTTGCCATTAACGATTTGGCAGATGCCAAAGCCATGGCTCATCTTTTTAAATACGATTCTGTACATGGTGTTTTTAATGGAGAAGTAGCCGCAAAACCTGATGCATTGGTTATTGGCAAACTTGCCATTCCCGTTTTTTCGATTAAAGAAGCTGAAGAACTTCCATGGTCTGCCTTGAGGGTAGACCTGGTGATTGATTGTACCGGAAAAAACCTAACCATGGAGACTGCTGGTAAACATATTACGGCAGGAGCAAAGCAAGTATTGATTTCAGCACCTGCTGCAGATGATATTCCGATGGTGGTATTAGGTGTTAATGAAAGCCAAATCGATTTAAAAAGTAAAATCATTTCTAACGCCAGCTGTACCACCAATAATATTGCGCCAATGATCAAAATATTAAATGATCACTGGGGCGTAGAAGAAGGTTATATTACCACTATTCACTCCATGACTGGTGATCAGAACCTCCATGATTCCAATCACAAAGATCTTCGCCGGGCAAGGGCAGCATCTTCTTCCATTATCCCTACCACTACAGGCGCAGCGAAAGCCATTACCCACATCTTTCCAGAACTGGATGGCTGTTTAGGCGGAGCTGGAATAAGGGTGCCTGTTTTAAATGGTTCGCTAACTGATTTTACCTGTTTATTAAAAAAGAAAACAACCATTGCCGAAATTAATGCAGCATTTAAAACTGCTGCAGAAAATGAACTGGCAGGTGTGATTGAATATACTGAAGACCCAATTGTTTCTGTAGATATTATAAATAATCCACATTCCTGTATTTTTGATTCACTTTTAACATCTATAGTAGGCGATATGGTTAAAGTGGTTGGCTGGTATGATAATGAATTTGGTTACAGCTCACGCCTGGTAGATGTGGTTAAAAAAATCGATCAGGCGAATCAATACAATTAATACTTTGTAGAAAATCAGGGCATATTTTTGGCTACCAGTTTAAACCACTTAATGCTTTTTTATATTTAGCCTCATCAAATTTATACAAGTCGGGCGCTTTGTAGGCACCACCTCTCCGTTGCTCATCCAATTTTATAAGGATATCATAACGCATCATTTTGCGATAAAAATTTCCACGGTTTAGCTTTTCTCCTAAAATAGCCTCATACAAGCCCTGTAATTCAGGAAGTGTAAATGCCTCCGGTAGTAAATTATAGCCAATGGGTTTATAACTGATTTGTTCCCTTAAGGTGCTCAGTGCTTTTTTGATGATCGTTTCATGGTCCATTACCAATCTGGGAAGGGCATTAACCGGCATCCATTCACAACGATCTGTGAAGTTATCAGGTACCGGGTTTACCTTGGTCTGGTCAACCAGTGCATAATATCCGATGGTGATAAAACGCTGCTTATGCCACAGGTCATCAGGATAATCCTTAAAATATTGTTCAGATCGGTTGAGGTCTCCAAACACACAAAAATTATTCAAAAATATTTTATCGGCACCACTTCTTTCATATAAAATTCTTTTCGCCGCACCATCAATACTTTCATCCTTTTGCAAATATCCACCAGGTAAAATCCAGTTTTCTTCCTCTTTCATCTTCAGCAATAACACATTTAACTGGTTGTTCAGAAAGCCAAACACCACACTGTCTATTGAAATATGAGGGATTGAATTTCGCCATAACTCCACACTTATATCTTTAATATCCTGATTGATCATAGGTTTATTTTATATGAATTAATGACTTCTAAAATTAATAATTTGTTTTTCTTAATTAAACATATTAATATTGCTTCATAATGAAGCAATGATAAATCTGCTGATTACGCTAACCAATACCGCTTTCCTTCATTTTTTTGCTGAAAACTACTATAAAAATTACATACTTAATCCGAGTTGGCTATGAGCACCCTAAAGATTACCCTAATGTTAGTACTTTCCGTATTTTACATTTCGTCTTATGCGCAAGAAAAAATAAAAAGAGATTCTATTCCTCAAAAAAAAATTGGAGAGAAAAAAGAAGAAGATAATAGAAACGTCATGCTGAACGCGGCAAATAATACTGGTCCGAGGGATGTAAATATCGGTTTGCCATCAACGGTTGGTGGAATTACCATTCAAGAAAATAACCTCCCCGTTGTTTACTTTTTTTGGCCTGAATTACCAAACAGAACCTGGCGCCAAAGTGTGAGCCTGCAAAAAACAGGTTTATTAAAAATAGGAGAATCAGTAATTACTACAGGAGATCTGGGTTTTGCGGTTAATTCCTATACAAAACTAGGTACGCCGAAATTAGAGGTTGTTGGTAATTTATCTGGCAGCCATTATGGTTGGTTAAAAGGTGATGTAAATGTTTCGGGGCCAATATCAAACGGTTGGTCATATGTAGCTGGAATTTATCAAAATTATGATCCCAATTCTTTTGATGTTCAGTTCTCCAATTATTCTGATAAAACACAAATTTATCGTGCCGGGTTAACGAAGCGATTCAAAAAAGATAAAGGGGAGATCAGTTTTCTATATAAATATGCCAATTCCATTTCGTTAACCAATTATGCCGTGTTTAAATATAAAGAAAACGGGCAGGTTGAGGAGTTGGATAACTTTAGAATTGGCAGGGATTCTTACATCATCAATGATGGGATTATGAAGTTTAAAGATATCCGTACAGGAGCATTTTCTTTTAAGAATGAAGGTGGAAATGACGCCGCATCAAGTTCACATAGTTTTGATGTACTTGGAAATTATAAACTTAAAAACGACTGGAATTTTAATTTTAGTACACGTTTAAGATTTGCGAAAGCCACAACGCTAACCAATATTCCTTTAGGGATTCTTCAGGCTGGATCAAACGATGGCTTTTCTTACGTCAGCAACGGACAGGCGTATACCGGAAATGTAAATTCTATGCTGGGCTTATCTACACCAAAAACGCCTACACAAACTTTTCTCTCCAGATTTGAATTAACAAAAAAAGTAAATAACCACAATTTAAGGGTGGGTTTAACCGAGTATTATTATAACGTGGATCAATATACTTCTAGCAGGTCTTTCTATTATCAAACCGTTTCTGCTAATCCAGAAAAGCTGGTCAGAAATACACCAGGCGGAACTTCTAACACGGATGCCGATGGATTCTACAACTATAATGTAGGTGGAGAATATCATGACGGTTATGAAAATAAATTGTCTACTTATTTCTCTGATCAATGGAACGTTTCTGATAAGTTCTCTTTGAATTATGGAATCAATTTAAGGTACCATCGGATAGACGGAAATTACGATCAAACGCCGCGTACAGTTGGCTTTGTTTTCGATCCAAATCAAAGAACAGCCATTCTCAATAACTGGTTCCACCTTGGAGGATCGGTTAACGCAGTTTACAAAATTACTAATAGATTAGGCTTGCTGGCTGATTTTACCTACGCTGAAAACAATGGTCGGTTAGAAAGTTATTCGGGCGCAGTAATACCGAATATGTCAAAAACTAAAAGCCCGCTGGGTGCTTTTGGTATCTACTATAATCACGATAAATTTAGTGTCGTTTCTCAGGCCACTTATTTAACCAGAAACAATTACTTTTCTCGTTTAAATCTGGTGAACCCTGGTAATGCCAGTGAGTCGCAGGTGGCCACCGTGAACTATGACATTCAAACATTGGGCTGGACTACGGATATTGTAGCCAACCCATTCAAAGGTTTTAATATCCACTATCTGGTTACTTTTCAAAATCCAATTTATAAAAACTACAACTTCACCGCTTTTGGAAATAACTATTCATATGATAATAAAAACGTACTGGAGATTTCTAAAGTGTTAATGGAGATTGATCCAAGTTATACTTATAAAGATTTTAAAGTTTGGGCCAGTTTTCGCTATTTCAGCAAGCAATTTGCTAACTTAACCAATGCACTTTATTTCGCTGCCCGATGGGAAACTTTTGGCGGCATAAATTATAAGGTGAACAAACATTTTGATTTCGGTGTAACTGCCGTAAACTTCTTAAACCAGACCGGTGCAAAAGGTACCATCAATGGCGCAGAGTTAATTACAGATGCATCTGCTTATTACAACCAGATTTTAGTAGGTTCCTATATCCGTCCGTTTACCGTTGAGGCCTCATTAAATTTCAGATTCTAACCAAATGAAGAAAATTACAGTAATCCTGTCTGTGGCCCTGTTGGCGAACTTTTCATTAAGTGCACAACAGTTCTCCATCGTTAAAAATAACCGTGGTGCCACGCTTGGCTATTCCATCAGTTCGGGCATTAAAATATTAACGGTTAATGGTTTAAAGTTTAAAGATCTAAACCGAAACGGCAAGCTTGACCGATATGAAGACTGGCGTTTAACCACAGATGAAAGGGCAAAAGACCTCGCTTCGAAAATGACGGTAGAACAAATTTCCGGTTTAATGCTTTACAGCAGGCACCAGGCATTGCCGGCAGGCGTAGCTGGATACAATATGGGTACTTACAACGGTAAGGTGTTTCCAGAAAGTAAGGCGAAGGCATCAGATTTAACGGATCAGCAAAAGCTTTTTTTAAAAAATGACAACCTGCGCCATGTCTTGCTAACCAGTGTGCAAACGCCGGAAATTGCAGCCATCTGGAATAATAATGCACAGGCTTTTGTAGAAGGCATTGGTTTAGGTATTCCGGCAAATAACAGTTCCGATCCCCGACATACTGCAATAGCCACAAGCGAGTTTAATGCCGGTGCCGGTGGTAAAATTTCCATGTGGCCTGATGGTTTAGGCATGGCGGCAACCTTTGATCCGGAAATTGTAGAGCAGTTTGGGCAAATCGCAGCGAAAGAATATCGGGCCCTTGGCATTGCAACAGCATTATCTCCTCAAATTGATCTTGGAAGTGAGCCTCGCTGGTATCGCATTGTGATGACTTTTGGCGAAAGCCCGTTATTAACCACAGATATGGGACGCGCCTACATTGATGGTTTTCAAACTTCTTATGGAAAAGATGAAATTAAAGATGGCTGGGGTTATCAAAGTGTGAATGCAATGGTAAAACACTGGCCAAGTGGCGGGGCAGAAGAAGGGGGCAGAGACGGGCATTGGGCTTATGGAAAATTTACGGTTTACCCTGGCAATAATTTGCAGCAACACATTGATCCTTTCGTAAACGGTGCTTTTAAACTGAAAGGAAAAACAGCAAAAGCATCAGCAGTAATGCCTTATTACACCATCACTTTTGATCAGGATAAAAAGTATAAGGAAAATGTAGCCAATGGCTTCAGTAAATATATTATTACTGATTTATTAAGAGATAAATATGGCTACGATGGCGTGGTGTGTACCGATTGGCTGGTTACTGGTGATGAAGGGAAAACGCCAAATCTTTTTGCAGGTAAACCCTGGGGTGCCGAAGCTTTAAGTATTGCAGAAAGACACTATAAGGTTTTAATGGCAGGTGTAGATCAGTTTGGTGGAAATAATGATAAAAAGCCAGTGCTCGAAGCATATCAAATGGGCGTGAAAGAATACGGTGAAAAGTTTATGAGGGCTCGTTTTGAAAGGTCTGCCGTGCGTTTACTTAAAAATATATTCCGTGTTGGGATTTTTGAAAACCCTTACTTAAATGTAGCCGAAACCAAAGCCATTGTTGGCAATGCTGAATTTATGAAAGCAGGTTATGATGCGCAATTAAAATCGGTAGTACTGTTAAAAAATAGTGCTAACGTACTTCCGGTAAAACCAAAACAAACCGTTTATATCCCTAAAATATACACAGCGGCTACCAAAGACTGGTGGGGCATTTATACTGCCGCAAAGTTTGATTATCCTGTTAATATAGAACTGGTTAAAAAATATTACAATGTAACGGATTTGCCAGAGAAAGCAGATTTTGCGATTGTGTTTGTTTCAAGTCCGCAAAGCGCAGAAGGTGGTTACGATATCAATGATCGCATCAACGGCAATAATGGCTATGTTCCAATCTCTTTACAGTATGGTACTTATACGGCTGAATATGCCCGATCCAAAAGTATCGCTGCAGGCGATCCGGTAATAGATGCAACTATTAAAGACCGCAATTACAAAGGCAAAACGGTTACTGCATCCAATACCATGGATTTGCGGACCATTCTGGATACCCGCGAAATGATGAAAGAAAAACCAGTTATCGTTTCAATTACTGCATCAAAACCGATGATTTTTAATGAGTTTGAGAAAAATGTAAATGGCATTGTGTTGAATTTTGGTGTTTCCACACAAGCTGTTTTAGATATTATTTCTGGCAAAACTGAGCCATCCGGCTTGCTGCCTTTGCAAATGCCTGCCAATATGAAAACAGTCGAAAACCAGAAAGAAGATGTTCCTTTTGATTTAATTCCGCATCAGGATACAGATGGGAACCGCTATGATTTTGGTTATGGTTTAAACTGGAAGGGTGTAATTAAAGATGCGAGAACAGAAAAATATAAAAAATAACGGCTGAAATTTTATGCTATGCAGATGCTACTTCATTTAAGATAGTGTCTTGAAATTTCGATTAATAATAACAAAATAGAATCCCATGAAAAATAAAATCCCCTTATTATTATTTACTGCACTCAGCTTTTCTTTTTCAGTTAAAGCGCAGGAAGCAATTAAACTATATAATGGCAAAGTACCAGGATCTGAAAACTGGAAGCAGAAAGAAGCACAGGTTTATTCTGAGTTGTTTAAAACAGAAGTGGTGTATAATGTAACCAATCCATCAGTTTTGGTTTATAAAGTACCTGAAGGCGTGAAAAATACAGGTACAGCCATAGTGATTGCACCCGGTGGCGGTTTCCAGAGTCTATCTATTAATAGAGAAGGTGTTGATTTAGCCAAGCGACTAAGTGAAAAAGGAATTACCGCTTTTGTTTTAAAATATCGTTTACTCGAAACTATATCGAATGATCCTGCAAAAGAAATGATGGATAAATTGAAAGACCGTGCCGCTTTCGAAAAAAGCACTGCACCATTAATTGAAATGGCTGCAAAGGACGGAAGGAAAGCCCTTCAATATGTATATGAAAATGCGGCTAAATTAGGCGTAAAAACCAATCAGATTGGCATCATCGGTTTTTCTGCGGGCAGTACGGTTGCCATGCAAACCGTATTAAATAACAACAGCACTTTCATTCCAAACTTTGCAGCGTCTATTTATGGAGGTGTTTCCGCAGAACTTTTGCGAAAGCCCTTACCTAAACTCAATACTCCTTTATTTGTATGTGCCGCAACAGATGATCAGTTAAAACTGGCTCCAAGAAGTATCCAGTTGTATAGCAAATGGCTTGAAGGTGGTTACCCGGTAGAGTTGCACATGTATGAAAAAGGTGGTCACGGCTTTGGAATGGGGAAACAAAATCTGCCGGTTGATAGTTGGGTTAACCGATTTGAAGACTGGTTAAAATATCACAAATTATTAAACTAATTATAGCCAAATAGATAAAATATGAAAAAGCATCACGTAAATCAAACTTTAAAGCTATCGCTGATGGCAGCATTGGTATTTTCAAATATCTCCTGGAAAAATGCATCCCCTAAACACACAGAAAAATCACCGAAAATTACCATTAATGGTTTCACTTTCGATGATTTAAACGGTAACGGTAAATTAGACAAATATGAAGATTACCGCTTACCAATTAGTGAGCGCATTGATGATCTGATCAGTAAAATGACTGATGAAGAAAAAGCATCGATGTTAATGGGAACCGGAATGCCGGGTTTTGATGGTTTAACGCCAGTTGTTGGTGCCATTGAAGGTCGCGTTCCTGGAGCAGCTGGTGGAACTTATGCCATAAAACGTTTAGGGATTCCGGAAATTATCGTAGCCGATGGGCCTGCCGGATTGCGCATCAAACCCATCCGAGATAACAATAAAAATACTTATTACTGTACCGCTTTTCCGGTGGGAACGGCGCTTGCCTCAACCTGGAACCCTGAACTGATTCAAAGTGTGGGCAAAGCCATGGGGAATGAAGTAAAAGAATATGGCGTTGATGTGCTTCTGGCTCCGGCCTTAAACATCCATAGAAATCCTTTGAATGGACGTAATTTTGAATACTATTCAGAAGATCCGCTAATTTCGGGTAAAATAGCTGCAGCTATGGTGAATGGGATCCAATCAAATGGTGTAGGGACTTCCATTAAACATTTTGCAGCCAATAATCAGGAAACTAATCGCCTTTCGATTAATGAGCACATCACCGAAAGAATCATGCGTGAGCTTTATTTAAAAGGCTTTGAAATCGCGGTCAAAGAATCCAATCCATGGACAGTCATGTCATCATACAACCTGATCAACGGAACGTATACTTCAGCAAGAAAAGATTTGTTAACTGATATCTTACGCGATGAATGGGGTTTTAAAGGAATTGTAATGACCGATTGGTTTGGTGGTTATGCCGGATTTAGTGCACTACAAGGTGGAACCAGTAATGTTGTCGCCCAGCTTGACGCAGGAAACGATTTATTAATGCCAGGTCTTCCTGCTCAGAAAAAAGCTATTTTAGAAAACATGAAAAGTGGTAAGCTTTCAAAAGCAGTGGTGGATACCAACATTAAAAGAATTTTGGAGCTGGTTTTTAAATCGCCAACCATGGCGAAATATAAATATACTGATAAGCCAAATTTAAAGGCCAATGCCGAAGTAACCCGAAATGCAGCAGCAGAAGGAATGATCTTGCTTAAAAACGAGAATAATTTATTGCCTTACCAAACCAAAGAAAATGCCATTTCAGCATTTGGTGTAACCTCATACGATTTTATTGCAGGTGGAACCGGAAGTGGTGATGTAAATGAGGCCTATACCGTTTCCTTGATTGAAGGCCTGGAAAAAGGTGGTTATAAATTAGATGCAGAACTCAAAACGATGTATACCCCTTTTGCCGCTAAAGAAAAAGCTGCAGAGTTAGAAAGTCGTAAAAAACGTGGAATTCTTGCATTGCCACAAAGATTACCAGAATTAGATTTGAGTAAAGATTTAATTGCCAAAAAAGCAGCATCAACTGAATTGGCGGTGATTACCATTGGAAGAAATTCAGGTGAGGGAGGCGATCGTACAGTAGATAATGATTTCAACCTTGCTGCTGATGAAATAAACTTAATTAATAACGTTACCGAAGCTTTTCATGCCAAAGGCAAAAAAGTAGTGGTGATTTTAAATATTGGTGGCGTGATTGAAACCGCTAGCTGGAAAGATAAAGTAGATGCCATTTTACTCTCTTGGCAGCCTGGCCAGGAAGGTGGAAATTCTGTAACCGATATTTTTAGTGGAAAAGTTACCCCTTCAGGAAAATTAACCATGACTTTTCCCGTGAAATATGAAGATACCCCATCAGCGAAAAACTGGTTAGGTACACCTGCCACAAACCCGGAAAACGTAACCTATGAAGAAGGCATTTATGTTGGTTATCGCTATTTCAATACCTTCAAAGTAAAACCATCTTTTGAGTTTGGTTACGGGTTGTCTTACACAAGTTTTGAATATTCTAACTTAAAATTGAGTAGTAAAACATTTGATGGAAAGTTAACCGCTTCCGTTACAGTAAAAAATACAGGTAAAGTAGCAGGGAAGGAAATTGTACAGTTATATCTTTCTGCCCCTCATCAAAATATCGATAAACCAGTAGAGGAATTAAAAGCTTTCGCAAAAACGAAATTGTTAAAGCCTGGTCAGTCAGAAACAGTACAATTAACCCTGTCGCCAAAAGATCTGGCTTCGTTTATGGAAAACAGAAGTGCATGGGTGGCTGAAGCAGGAACCTATAAATTAGCTATTGGTGCTTCATCATTAGCCATAAAACAATCTGCAGAATTTTCTTTAGCTAAAGAACTGGAAGTAGAAAAAGTACATAAAGCTTTTGCCTTAACCACTCCGGTTAACGAGCTTAAAAGTAAATAAATTTTAAAAGCATCCATAAAAACCTATAGATAGGGTTTTATGGATGCTTTTTATCACTTGAGTTGCTGTTCCTTATACTTTGCGTTTCTAATCGCAACGATAATGGCTTTCTTTTGAAAAGCAACCATCAAAATTCTTACCTCAATTTTTAATCAGGTTTCAAATGCTTTGCTAACTTTGCCAGGGCTCTTGAAAAACATCCTTGTATCTGCCTTGTTATTAGATACACAACTTTTGATAAAGTAACATATGGTTAAATTCATTCTTCCTGAAGAAGTTCTCCCGCTTAGAAGCCTGATGTTAAGAAATGGTAAGCCATTGGATGAATGTGTTTTCGATGGAGATAAAGCATACGATACCTTTCATCTCGGTTATGTGGAAGATGATCAAATCCTTTCAATAGCTACTTTTATGCGGAATGATTTTTTTCCAGAAGATGGAGAAGGTTACCAACTTCGTGGAATGGCTACTCATCCCGATTATGGTGGACGAGGCTACGGGGCTGCACTAATCAATTTCGCTATCGAATATCTAAAGGAATATAAAACAGATTATCTTTGGTGCAATGCAAGGTGTGCAGCTGCACCTTTCTATAAAAAAATAGGGTTTATCAATGAATCACCTGAATTTGATATTCCGGGTATTGGTATTCACTACGAAATGAGACTAAAACTAAAATAATATATAAACATGAAAACAATCGATCAGTTAAATTTTAAAGATAAAAAAGCGCTAATCCGGGTAGATTTTAATGTGCCTTTAGATGACGAATTTAAAATTACCGATGATAAGAGAATGCGTGCTGCACTGCCAACCATCACAAAAATCTTAAATGATGGCGGTTCTGTTGTGTTAATGTCTCACCTGGGCAGACCAAAAGATGGCCCTACTGATAAATATTCTTTAAAACATATTCTGGGTGATTTATCCCGCATGCTTGATTTGGAAGTAAAATTTGCTGCTGACTGCATTGGTGAAGATGCTGTTAACCAGGCAAAAAATCTTTTCCCGGGTGAAGTGCTATTATTAGAGAACTTACGTTTTTACAAAGAAGAAGAAAAAGGCGATGTAGCTTTCGCAGAAAAATTATCTAAACTTGGTAATGTTTATGTGAACGATGCATTTGGTACAGCCCACCGTGCACATGCCTCTACTTCAATTATTGCACAGTTTTTCCCTGATGCAAAATACTTCGGTTATTTAATGGCTTCAGAAGTGGAAAATGCAGAAAAAATCTTAAACCATGCAGAGCGTCCGTTCACTGCAATTATGGGTGGTGCGAAAGTTTCCGACAAAATTTTATTAATCGAAAAATTATTAGATAAAGTAGATAACCTGATTATCGGTGGTGGTATGGCTTATACTTTTGCGAAAGCACAGGGCGGAGAAATCGGTACATCGCTTTTAGAAGCTGATAAACAAGAGCTTTCATTAGAATTAATTGAGAAAGCAAAAGCTAAAGGTGTTAATTTAATTTTGCCTGTAGATACGGTAATTGCTGATAAATTTGCCAATGATGCGGATAAGAAAGATGTAGATTCTGGTCAGATTCCTGCTGATTGGATGGGGTTAGATATTGGTCCGAAATCAGTTGCCTTATTTCAGGATGTGATTAAAAACTCCAAAACCTTATTGTGGAATGGTCCGATGGGGGTTTTTGAAATGGAAAATTTTCAGGCAGGAACCAAAGCTGTAGCTGATGCTGTAGTGGCCGCTACGACTGATAACGGTGCCTTTTCATTAATTGGTGGCGGCGATTCTGCTGCTGCAATTGCTAAATTCGGTATGGAAGATAAAGTTAGCTACGTATCAACTGGTGGTGGTGCTTTATTGGAGTATATGGAAGGTAAAGAATTACCAGGCGTTAAAGCAATTAACGGATAGTTAATTTAGTTGTCGGATGAATAATAGGCTATATTCATCCGATAATTATTTGATAATTTGGTTATGAATTTCATTTTCAGTCATCGGATGAATAATAGGCTATAGTTTATATTCATCCGATGACTATTTAAGAAGCATTTCGTTTAAAATCTAACATCGCTTCACTCTCTTTGATAAATTCATCTTTTCTTATTTCGCTTAGCATAAAAAATAATTCCTGATTACATAAAGGCCCATTTCTCAGGCCAGCTAAATCCAGGTAAGATGAAAATCGCCATTGGTTTAAGTGCTTTGCCAGGCCAGCCCTGACTGGATTTAAATGAATGTAATGAGCGCAAGTTGCCAAGTAATTTACAGCATTATTATTGTTTTTATCAATCAGCTCTTTTGCTTTTGTTTTTTGCTGAAACAAGGAACCACTTCTACCTTCCTGAAGATTAATTGCCCGTGTATAAGATCTGAGCAAAATTCCAATGGCATTATTTAAATCATTAGATTTGAAATCTTCAGGAGTAAGTATCATTAAATGAAAATGGTTGGGCATTAAGCAATAGCACAGTATATCACCATGTGGAATTAATTCTTTCCTGATCTTGTCTAGAAAAAACAAATAATTTGCTTCTGTAAAAAATATTTTTTGGCTATTATTTCCTCTATTATAAATATGATAAACAGAATGGGTCTCGAATTTCATTTCTAAATATAATAATTTTGTAACAGCATACTAATTTCAATTATACTGTAATACAAACCTCTAATTTCAAGTTTCATTTCTAAAAGATTTTGACTTTGGATCACTATTGATCCGAATCATTCTGCCAGTTTGTGGCTTTATTCATTCATTTCTTCAATAATTAGTCTAGATTTGGGGAGAAGCGTTATTCTTTGGGAATACTTCCCACTCTAAGAAATTGCTTCTTATAAAGGATTGGTTATTAGTGTGTATGGTGTATTATGAGTGTAGCTAAAGTTGTTTCTTAATTTAATTAAACAGCTTTAATGTAACAAAAAAGATGTTGAAAACTTTTTTGTGGTAAAAAGTGGTAAAAAGTGGTAGAACTCTTTACTTTTACACTAGATAAAAAGTGTAGATACCACTATGACCCAACTTTTAGGAGAATTCGATTGTAAACTTGACGCAAAGGGACGCCTTATGGTGCCTGCTGCGCTTAAGAAACAATTGCCTGATGCTGAGAAAGAAGGGCTTATTATCAATCGCGGATTTGAAAAAAATCTCGTAATCTATCCTAAGAATGTTTGGGATGCCGTTGTAGCTGATCTGGCTAAGCTAAATATTTACGATCAAGAAAATCGCGCCTTCGTTCGGGCTTTCACCCGTGGCGCCACCGAGCTTTCGCTTGATGCAGCTGGTCGGGTCTTGTTGCCAAAATCTTTAATGGAATATGCGGGTATCGGCAGTGACTTGGTTTTGGCTTGTCAGCTGGACCGGATTGAGGTTTGGGATAAAAAATCTTACGAAGATATTTTTGATGACGTGCCTGCAAACTTCGCAGATCTTGCCCAAAAGGTAATGGGTAATAAGAAAGGAGGCATTGATGGAGAATAGTTATCACATTCCTGTAATGTTGCAGCCTTGTATTGATGGACTCAATATTAATCCTGATGGGGTTTATGTTGATGTAACTTTCGGCGGTGGCGGGCATTCAAGAGAAATTTTAAAACATTTAAGTGCTAAAGGTAAATTGATCGCTTTTGATCAGGATCCTGATGCGCAACAAAATATTCCAGATGATAACCGTTTGGTTTTTATCGATCAAAACTTTGGATTTTTAAAAAATAACCTTCGTTTAAATGGTGTTAGGGAGGTTGATGGAATCCTGGCTGATTTGGGAGTTTCTTCGCATCAGTTTGATGTTCCTCAGCGTGGCTTTTCCATTCGCCATAATGCTGATTTAGATATGCGAATGGATCAGCACCGGAATTTAACGGCTGCAGAAGTGTTGAACACTTATACTGAAGATAAGCTTCATAAAATTTTTGGAATTTATGGAGAAGTTAAAAACGCAAAATCATTAGCAAGGGCTATCGTAACCTCACGCCTTGAAGCGCCATTTACAGATATTGATAGTTTAAAGGCTGCCATTTCTGCCTACATCCCGAAAGGAAAAGAAAATAAATACCTGGCGCAGGTTTTTCAGGCTTTGCGTATTGAAGTGAATGCTGAAATACAAGTATTGGAAGATTTTTTACAGCAGGCTGCAGATGTATTGAAGCCAGGTGGTCGATTGGTAGTGATGTCTTATCATTCCTTGGAAGACCGTCCGGTCAAAAATTTTATGGCAAAAGGTAAATTTCAGGGCGAGGTAGAAAAAGATTTCTTTGGAAATCAACAGAAGCCATTTAATGTGATTACGCGTAAAGCTGTTGTCGCTACGAATGAAGAGATTGCGGTAAATAATAGGGCGAGAAGTGCGAAATTGAGAATTGCCGAAAAGATATGAATAAGTTCAGGGATGATATAGAAGAAGAGGAAATTGGGCCTGAACCTGAATTAAAGGCTGTGCCTAAAAAACCAAAAACAGCTGAAGAAAAAATGGATAGCAATTCATTTATCAGTAAGCTTTTTAATGATGGCTTGGTATCGAAAGAGGCGGCAACAGATGCTTTGCCTTATTTGTGTTTTTTGGCCTTTTTGGGGATGATTTATATCGCCAATAGCCATTTTGCAGTAAACAATGTTCGGCGAATTGATAAATTAAATAAAGAAGTAAAAGAATTAAGATGGGAGTATAAATCGTTAAAGGCAGATCTGATGTTCAAGAGTAAATTGACAGAAGTAGCCAAAAAGGTAGATACCCTCGGAATAAAGGAACTGATTGAACCACCAAAAAAAATAATTGTTAAAAGCGATGAATATTAGAGCAAACATCCTGCTTCGCGTATACCTGGCATTTGGCTTAATTGTGCTTTTTGCTTTTGCGGTGTTTTTACGCCTCGGTCAGGTACAGTTTGTGCAAGGTAAAAAATGGAAGGCAATGGCAGATAGTTTGTCTACCCGCTATGTAAATGTAGAAGCTACCCGTGGAAATATTTATTCAAACGATGGCAGTTTGTTGGCTACGTCTGTGCCCGAGTATGAATTGCGCATGGATATGTTTGCCGGTGGCATTGCCGATGATAAGATTTTCAATGAAAAGGTTGATTCACTTGGTTTCAAGCTATCTCAAATTTTTAATGATAAAACGCCGAAGGATTATGCCAGAATGTTGCGTAAAGGCCGGCAAGACAGCGCCAGATATCTATTAATACATCGTAAAGTGGGGTATGCAGATCTTAAAACCATCCGGACTTTCCCGCTTTATAATATTGGTAAATTTAGTGGAGGTTTAATCGCAGTTCAGCAGAACAAGCGAATTCTACCGTTTCAGGCACTGGCAGCCCGTACCATCGGTTATAAAAATGAAAACGTTAAAAATGGGGTTGGATTAGAAGGCGCATATAACGAATATATTAACGGAGAAACGGGAAAAAGACTAATGCAAAGAATTGCCGGAGGAGTTTATATTCCGGTTAATGAAGAGGCTGAAGTTGCGCCGAAAGATGGAGCTGATATTATTTCAACCATTGATATTAATATGCAGGATCTCACTCAGAATGCATTGGAGAAGCAACTGAAATTAATGAGAGCGGATCACGGAACTGCTATTTTAATGGAGGTGGCCACAGGCGAGGTAAGAGCGGTAGCTAATTTCTCGAAAATTGAAGAAGGAGTTTATAAGGAAAAATTTAATTATGCTATAGCCGGAAATCAGGATCCCGGATCAACATTCAAACTTGCCTCCTACATGGCGTTGCTGGAAGATAAATTAGTAGATACAAATACCCTGATCGGTACTGGATATTATCAGATTCCAGGAAAGTTAATTACTGATTCACACCCTAAAATAGAAACAGTTACTGTAAAGAGAGCATTTGAAGAGTCATCAAATGCTGCAATTGCAAAGTTGATCAACATGCATTATGGTGCAGATCCGATCAAATTTACTGATCACCTCTATGATTGGCATTTAAATGAAAAAATGGGTTTGCAAATTCCTGGAGAAGCGATGCCGGTGGTTAAAAATCCAAAGACAAATAGAAGTTGGAACAAAAATATGACGCTTCCACAAATGGCTTATGGTTATGAAATGCAGCTGACACCTTTAAAAATGCTGTCTTTTTATAATGCAGTGGCTAATAACGGAAAATATGTTGCACCCATCTTTGTTAAAGAAATTAGAAGATTAGGAAATCCTGTTGAGCAATTTAAAGCCCGTGTGATCAATGAGCAAATTTGTTCGGATGTGACGTTGAGTAAGATTAAAAAAATGCTTGAAGGTGTGGTAAATGAGGGTAGTGGAAAGAAAGTAGTATACAATCCACTTTATAAAATTGCTGGTAAAACAGGTACTGCTCAGGTAGCAGATGCCAATAAAGGGTATAAAGCAAATAAGCAATATCAGGCGTCTTTTGTAGGTTATTTTCCTGCAGATAAACCTAAATATTCCTTGATTGTGGTCATTAATGATCCTAAGGATGCTTATTACGGTGCGACAGTTTCAGGTCCGGTTTTTAGAGAAATAGCAGATAGGATTTATGCCAGTGACATGCAAATGTACAATGATATGCCAACACGTTTAGTGGGTAATACGGGCAATCCACCAACAAAAGCAGGGCAAAGCAAGGCTACACAAAAAGTTTATAAAGCATTTGGTTTTAAACCATTATTTGCCTCCAAATCTGAATATTACAATATCATCGATACGAGCGCTGGTACTGTTTTTCAGGAAAATTCTGAAAAAAGAGGTGTGATGCCAAATGTAGCTGGAATGGGTTTAAAAGATGCGCTTTACCTTTTAGGGAATGCGGGCTTGAAAACAAAAGTGGCAGGCTCTGGTAGAGTAATTAATCAGTCGATAGCGGCGGGCACAAGGGTAGGTAAAGGTTTAGGCGTACAAATAGAATTGAATTAGATAAAATGATAAAGTGAGAGAATTTTGAGTGAGTGAATGTTAAAGGCGATTGTTTCATTCTCTAATTCAATCCTTCTCTAATTAAATAGAACAATTGAATGATTAAGTTTTGAGTGAGTGAATGTTAAAGGCGATTGTTTCATTCTCTAATTCAATCCTTCTCTAATTAAATAGAACAATGGAATGATTAAGTTTTGAGTGAGTGAATGCTAAAGGCGATTGTTTCATTCTCTAATTCAATCCTTCTCTAATTAAATAGAACAATTGAATGATTGAGTTTTGAGTGAGTGAATGTTAAAGGCGATAGCCACATTTTACCATTCTCTAATTCAATCCTTCTTTAATTAAAAAATAAAATGCAATTACAAGATTTACTTTATGGCGTAACGATTAAAGAATTGGTTGGTAAAACCGATAGGGAAATCAATTCGCTCAACTTTGATTCACGCAAGGTTGGTAAAGAGGATGTTTTTTTTGCAGTAGTGGGAACGCTAACTGACGGACACCAGTTTATAGAGCAAACCATTGCACAGGGAGCAACTGTAATTGTGTGTGAAAATCTTCCTGAAATTCATGATTATACGGTTACCTATATTAAGGTAGAAAATACGTCGGTAGCTTTAGGCATTATGGCTGGTCATTATTTTGGCAATCCTGCTGCAGAATTGAAGTTAATTGGCATTACTGGTACGAACGGTAAAACCACTATTGCCACTATCTTATTTAAATTATTTAAGGATTTAGGCTATAAAACCGGATTAATTTCAACGGTAGAAAATTATATCAATGATACCGTTATACCGGCAACACATACTACTCCAAATCCAATTGCGCTTAACCAGTTACTGAGTGATATGGTAAATGCCGGATGTGATTATTGTTTCATGGAGGTGAGTTCACATGCAGTTTCTCAACATAGAATTGAAGGATTGAGCTTTTCTGGTGCTGTATTTTCTAATTTAACACATGATCACTTAGATTTTCACAAAACTTTTGAAAGCTATTTAAAGGCTAAGAAAACCTTTTTTGATATGCTTCCAAAAACAGCATTCGCATTAACAAATGTTGATGATAAAAATGGTTTGGTTATGCTGCAGAATACAAAGGCACATAAAAAAACCTATGCACTGAAGCAACTGGCAGATTTTAAAGCTAAAATTGTAGAGAACGGTTTTAGCGGATTGCATCTGGATATCGATAATGAAGATGTGTATTTCAAGTTGATTGGTTCATTCAATGCCTATAATTTATTGGCCGTATACGGAACTGCTATATTATTGGAACAGGATAAATTGAAAGTATTAACTTCTTTAAGTCGTTTAACTGGAGCTGAAGGTCGTTTTGATTATATCATTTCTTCAGATAAAATTATTGGTATTGTAGATTATGCCCATACGCCAGATGCTGTTCAAAATGTATTAGGCACAATTGCAGATATCCGCAAAGGAACAGAACAGGTAATTACGGTAATTGGTTGTGGTGGCGATCGGGATAAAACAAAACGTCCGGTGATGGCACAGGTGGCCTGCGATTGGAGTGATAAAGTGATTTTAACTTCTGATAACCCAAGGACGGAAGATCCTCAAAGTATTATTACAGAAATGGAAGCAGGTGTTTCACCTACCAATAAACGTAAAACCTTATCCATTTTAGATAGAAGGGAAGCCATTAAAACAGCTTGTCATTTGGCAAAAAGCGGTGATATTATCCTCATTGCCGGAAAAGGACATGAAAAATACCAGGAAATTAATGGCGTAAGGAACCATTTTGACGATAAAGAAATTTTACTAGAACAACTAAACCCGAACAGCTAATGTTATATTTATTATTCGAATACTTGCATAAGCATTATGACATTCCTGGATTAAGGTTGTTTCAGTATATCACCTTCCGTGCGTCTATTTCCATCATTTTGTCTTTAGTAATCACTACTGTTTATGGGCGAAGGTTAATCGATTACCTTCACAAAAAGCAGGTAGGCGAAACGGTTAGAAACCTCGGATTGGAAGGGCAGATGCAAAAACAAGGCACTCCGACCATGGGAGGAATTATCATCTTATTGGGTATTCTTATTCCAACTTTGTTGTTTGCCAATATTTCCAATATTTATGTGATCCTAATGATTATCACTACGATTTGGATGGGTGCAGTTGGTTTCTTAGATGATTATATAAAGGTTTTTAAAAAAAATAAAGAAGGTTTGGCAGGCAAGTTTAAAGTTGTCGGGCAAGTAGGATTAGGTTTAATTGTAGGCACTACCATGTATTTTCACCCAAATATTGTGGTGAGAGAAACGGTTCAGGATGATGTAAAAGTTACTTCACCAGCGCCAATGGTACTGCGTCAGAAAGGGGAGACTTTTTACTATACACAAGATGTAAAATCGACCAAAACAAACATGCCTTTCTATAAAAACAATGAGTTTGATTACGCAAAGGTATTGAAGTTTTTAGGTGGCGATTATCAGAAGTTTGCCTTCATCATCTTTTTGCTCATTACGGTTTTCATCATCACGGCGGTATCAAACGGAGCGAATATAACTGACGGGATAGATGGCTTAGCCACTGGAACATCCGCTGTAATCGGGATTACCTTAGGGATTCTGGCTTATGTTTCTGGTAACACGGTAATGGCCGATTACCTGAATATTATGTACATCCCCAATTCAGCAGAGCTGATGATTTTCGCAGGTGCATTCGTAGGTTCTTGTGTTGGTTTCTTATGGTATAATTCATATCCAGCACAGATTTTTATGGGTGATACAGGAAGTTTGGCCATTGGAGGTATCATCGCTTCATTCGCTTTAATGATCCGCAAGGAATTGTTGATCCCGGTTCTATGCGGCGTTTTTTTAGTGGAGCTGGTGTCTGTAATTATGCAAGTCTCCTACTTTAAATATACGAAGAAACGGTTTGGCGAAGGCCGAAGGATTTTTCTGATGTCACCTTTGCATCACCACTATCAAAAGAAGGGATATCATGAAGCTAAGATTGTAACGCGTTTTTGGATTATTGGCATTATGCTGGCAATCATCACAATAGTAACATTGAAACTAAGATAGTGAAAAGCTTAAAGACTAAAGCTGAAAGCTTGAAGAGCAAAGAACAGAATTTAAAACTAAGATGTCTCAGGTAGTAAACAAAAATAAATAAGTGGTATTAGGCCCAGTCTTAATACTTGATACTAACAAAAAAAATGAACACCAATCAAAATAACACCCCAATTAAAGCGCAGTCAGCAATGGCAGGGCAGGGCCGTGTCGTTATTTTGGGTGCAGGCGAAAGTGGCGTTGGCGCTGCTAAACTGGCACAGGCAAAAGGTTTTGAGGTATTCGTTTCAGATTTCGGAGTAATTGCCGATAAATATAAATCAGCATTAGAGAAACTTAATATTCCTTTCGAATCAGGAAAACATACCGAAGAGTTGATTCTAAATGCAACAGAAATAATTAAAAGTCCAGGTATTCCATCTACTGCACCAATCATTAAAAAGTTGGTTGCACAAGGAACGTCAGTGATTTCGGAGATTGAATTTGCAAAAAGATATACTTATGCTAAAATGATTTGCATTACAGGTTCTAATGGCAAATCGACCACGAGTTTGCTTACCTACCACATCCTTAAAAATGCAGGTTTAAGTGTGGGACTTGCAGGAAATATCGGTCATAGTTTTGCAGCTCAGGTTGCAGAAGAAAGTTACGATTACTATGTGCTGGAAATTTCAAGTTTCATGCTTGATGATATGTTTAAGTTCAAGGCAGATATTGCTGTGCTCTTAAATATTACGCCAGATCATTTAGATCGCTACGAGTACAAAATGGAAAATTACGTTGCATCTAAAATGCGCATTATTCAAAATCAAACAGCCGAAGATGTCTTTATTTATTGTGCAGATGATGAAGAAAGTATTAAGGCAGTACAACTTTTTAAGCCTGTAGCACAGACTTTTCCATTTTCCATTACAAAAAAAATTGAACCAGGTGCTTATTTAGAAGCGCAAACGATAACGATCCTTACAGAACCAAATAAAGAACTAACCATGTCTATTCTTTCAGATTTAGCCCTTCAAGGCAAGCACAACATTTACAACTCTATGGCTTCGGGCATTGTTGCGAAGGTTTTAGAGTTAAGAAATGAAACCATTCGCGAGAGTATGGGTAATTTCAAAAATATTGAGCACAGGTTAGAGCATGTGGCCAAGATTTCAGGAATTGATTTTATCAATGATAGTAAAGCAACCAATGTAAACTCTACCTGGTATGCTTTAGAAAGTATGACAGCCGATGTAGTGTTGATTATGGGTGGAGTAGATAAAGGCAATGATTACAACATGCTAAAAGATTTGGTGAAAAGTAAGGTAAAAGCGATTGTATGTTTAGGGAAGGATAATAAACGTATTCATGATGCTTTTGAAGATGATGTGGAGATTATTGTAAATACTTTTTCAGCAGATGAAGCTACACAAATAGCTTTTCATCTGGCTAAACGCGGTGATGCGGTTTTGCTTTCTCCTGCTTGCGCTAGTTTTGATTTATTTAAAAACTATGAAGACCGCGGCAACCAGTTTAAAGCAGCAGTTAAAGAATTATAATATAGGAGGCTTAAAATATGTTCCAGGCACTACTTGATAAAACAAAAGGCGATAGATGGATCTGGTTGATCATCATCTTGCTTTCGCTTATCTCCGTAATGGCAGTTTATAGTGCAACGGGAACTTTAGCCTATAAAAAAGGTGAAGCCGTAGAGAAATTGCTATTAACCAAACACCTCATCTTTGTTTTGATGGGGATTGGGATGATTTACATTGCGCATTTGCTGGATTACCGGTACTACGCTGGTATATCTAAAATTTTAATGATTATCACGATTCCGCTGCTCGTTTACACGTTAATATTTGGTACGAATTTAAACGATGCATCACGCTGGGTGAAAATTCCGGTAATTGGATTAACCTTTCAAACATCCGATTTGGCTAAATTGGCTTTGATAACTTTTTTGGCTAGAATGCTAACCAAAAAACAGGAAAACATCAAAGATGTAAAAGAGTCCTTTTTACCGATTATGGGTTCCGTTTGTGTGGTTTTTGTGTTGATTGCCTTAGCTAACCTTTCAACTGCACTAATGCTTTTCGGTGTAAGTATTTTGCTGTTAATTATCGGCAGGATTAGTATCAAGCAAATAGCCATTGTTTGTGCGGGTGGTTTTGTGTTATTGTTATTTGTATTCTTCCTGGGGCCAAGGCGGAAGACCTATATGTCCAGGATTAATACGTTCATGCATCCGGAGATGCAGCATTCAGATAAAACTTTCCAGGCAGATCAGGCAAAAATTGCCCTGGCCACTGGTGGTGTTTTTGGTAAAGGACCAGGTAATAGTACGCAACGCAATTTCCTTCCCCACCCGTATTCCGATTTTATTTTCGCCATTATTATTGAAGAATGGGGAACACTGGGAGGAATTGTCATTATGGTGCTTTACCTGGTGCTTTTATACCGATGTATAAAAATAGTGACCAAGGCCCCGAAGGCATTTGGGGCGCTGTTGGCAGCGGGGTTGAGTTTTAGTTTAACCATCCAGGCTTTTGCAAACATGGCAGTTGCCGTTGGTTTAGGTCCGGTAACAGGGGTTCCATTGCCACTGGTGAGTATGGGCGGAACGTCAATGATTTTTACCAGTGTAGCTTTTGGGATTATCCTAAGTGTAAGTAGAGATGTTGAAGAAAATGCCGGTGCAATAGCTAAAGAGGATAAAGAAAAAGTAAAAAATAAAGTAATTGTTGGAGAGATCCCAGCGATGGCTTAAGATTAGTCGTCATTGCGAGGAAGCATGACGAAGCAATCTATATTAGATAAAACATAAATAAAGTAAAAGATTGCTTCGTGCCTCGCAATGACGGGAATGAATAATCTCAATAATTTAAATAAAAATGAATAATTCCCCAAAAATTATCATATCAGGTGGTGGCACCGGCGGGCATATATTTCCCGCCGTAGCCATAGCCAATGCGTTAAAACGCTTGGTTCCTTCCTGTGAAATTTTATTTGTGGGCGCAAACGGTCGGATGGAAATGGAAAAAGTTCCTGCTGCCGGATATAAAATTGTGGGTTTAAATATCAGCGGCATGCAACGCGGTTCGATTATGAAAAATCTGGCATTGCCATTTAAAGTAATCGGAAGTGTAAGAAGAGCTCTGGAGATTATTAAAAATTTTAAGCCAGATGTAGTTGTAGGTGTAGGTGGTTATGCTTCAGGTCCGTTATTATATGCGGCCTCATTGAAGGGAATTCCAAGTTTGATACAGGAACAAAATTCTTACGCAGGAATAACCAACAAGTGGCTAGGGAAAAAAGCATCAAAGATTTGTGTCGCTTTTGATGAGATGGATCAGTTTTTTCCGGCAGATAAGATCTTGAAAACAGGTAACCCGGTTCGGAAAGACGTGGTTGATATCAAAGGTAAACATCACGCAGGTGCCGAACTCTTAAAGCTCGATCCCCTGAAAAAAACCATTATGGTTACGGGTGGAAGTTTGGGTGCAGGAACATTAAATAAAGCGATTGAAAAGCACCTGCCTGAAATTTTAACTCAGGATGTTCAGGTCATCTGGCAAACGGGTAAGTTTTATTACAAGGGGATAATCGAAAGATTGGGACTTGAATATCACCCCAATGTGCGCATCCTGGAGTTTTTAAATAAAATGGATCTGGCTTATGCAGCAGCTGATGTAATCATCTCTCGTGCCGGAGCAGGAACCATTGCAGAACTTTGCCTGATCAAAAAACCAGTAATTCTGGTGCCTTCTCCAAATGTTGCAGAAGATCACCAGACTAAAAATGCGATGGCATTGGTTAAAAACGGTGCTGCATTGCTAATTAATGATCGTTCTGCTGAAGATACTTTGGTTAGAACGGCTTTAGAGTTGCTGAATGATGAAAGCCAGTGTATAAAGTTATCTGAATGTATAGGTAAAATGGCTTTGCCGGCAGCAGATGAAATTATTGCTGGTGAAGTGTTGAAATTGATTAGATAAGCGTAAAGTAAGAGGCTGAAAGCAAAGGCACAAAGCAAATGCGAAGTCTTAAGAAATAGTAAGTAGAGAATAGTACGAATAAGAAATAGATAAAGAAGATAAAATATACGGTAGAAAGGCAGCTTTGATCTTTCCGCTTTAAACTTTAAAACAGTAGAAAGGCAGCTTTGAGCTTTGATCTTTCCGCTTTAAACTTTAAAACAGTAGAAAGGCAGCTTTAGGCTTTAACCTTTCCGCTTTTAGCAATTAAAAAATGGAACTAAGTAAAATAAAAAGGGTGTTTTTCGTAGGTGTCGGTGGTATCGGCATGAGTGCACTTGCCCGTTATTTTGCTAAACGTGGTCAGGTTGTTTGTGGTTATGATAAAACTAAAACCCGACTAACTGAAATATTAGAGAATGAAGGTATACAGATCACTTATGTTGATGAGGTATCTGCATTGCCTGAAGCATTTCTAAATCCACAAGAAGATACTTTAGTAGTTTATACACCTGCTATTCCGAAAAATTCTAAAATTCTAAATCATTTCAGGGATCTGGGTTTCATTTTGAAAAAAAGATCTGAAGTTTTAGGAATTATAAGTAAGGGGATGTTTTGTATCGGTATTGCTGGTACACATGGAAAAACAACAACCTCGTCTATTGTAGCACATATTTTGAAAGATACGGGTTATGATTGTACTGCTTTTTTAGGAGGTATTGCCAGTAATTATAACAGCAACATATTATTTGGTGAGAATAATGTAGTGGTTGTGGAAGCGGATGAATATGATCGTTCTTTTCTGACTTTACACCCTGATATTGCAGTTGTTACCTCAATGGATGCCGATCACCTGGATGTTTATGGCGATAAAAGCCATCTGGAAGAATCCTTCCGGTTATATGCAGGTCAGTTAAAACCTGAAGGTACGTTATATATGCATGAGGGATTACCACTTGCAAATGGACTTACCTATGCCGCTAGTGCTACAGCTACTTCAAGGGCTGAAAATTTAAGAGTAGAGGGATCAAAATTTGTTTTTGATTATGCTGATTCAAAACAGAAACTAAGAGATATAAGTTTGATGTTGCCAGGAAAGCATAATGTAGAAAATACAACAGTTGCCATAGCCATTGCTTTACAACTAGGTATAGATGCAGAAAAAGTAAAACAAGCCGTTGCCAATTTTAAAGGTGTAAAGCGTCGTTTTGAATATATTGTGAATAATGATGAGCAGATTTATATCGATGATTATGCCCATCATCCTGAAGAATTAAGGGCTTGCTTCGATGCGGTAAGACAATTATATCCTGAGAAAAAACTTACGGTAATTTTTCAGCCGCATCTTTTTACCCGTACGCGTGATTTTGCTGATGACTTTGCAAGTGTTTTAAGTACAGTTGACGAGCTATTATTACTGGATATTTACCCAGCCCGAGAATTACCACTCGAAGGGATTAATGCTCAGTTTTTACTTGATAAAATTACATTGGAAAGCAAAAGAGTAATTGAAAAAGATGGGGTAATCAAATATGTCAGGGATGAAAAACCTGAGTTAATTTTAACAGTAGGTGCTGGAGACATTGATACAATCATTGAACCCATTAAAAAAATATTAGATCATGTTTAAACGATTTGACTGGAGCGCAATATTTACTGGCTTCGCCTGGCTGATTAGCCTGGCAGGCGTGGTGATGCTTTTAAGTTTTATCAATGTTAAAAAGCAAAACGTAAAATGTACCGATGTAAAAATTTTAATTCCAGGTGCAGATAACTTTATTGAAAGAGAAGAAATAGATGCTATTTTAAAGGAAGATCAGGGTGTGCTTTTAGGGCGTAATCTGGAGAAAATTAACATTCATAAAATAGAGAAGAAACTGCAATCCAATCCTTACATCGCATTTGCTAAGGTTTATGTTGATATGGATGGAGTTTTAAATATTGAGGTCAAACAAAGACAGCCCATTGTACGTATATTAAATGAATCTGGACAAGATTTCTACATAGACAACGATGGTTTAAAAATGCCGACTTCTTCTAATTTTACCGCAAATGTGCTGGTGGCTACCGGACACATCACCGAGGTTTTTGGAAGCCGCGTTGATACTCTACATACCAAATTAGCCCGAGACCTTTATAAAACCGCACAATACATCAAAAAAGATACGCTTTGGGATGCACAGATTGAGCAGGTGGTTGTAGATCAGCAGAATGATATGGAACTTATTCCAAGGGTGGGTAATCAACGCATCATTCTGGGTAATGCAGATTCATTGGAAAAGAAAATGAATAATCTTCTAATCTTCTATAAAAAAGCAATGCCACAGGTAGGTTGGGAAGCATATAAAACCATTAATATCAAATATACCAATCAGATTGTATGTCAAAAACGCGACTCATCTGAAATCGCAAGAAATTTAAAGCGTTTAACAAAGATGGATAGTGTGCGTGTTAGGCAAACGGTATCAGATTCATTGGTTAAAGATGCTATCGCTTCAGTGATCAAAAAAGAGCCTGTTAAAACAACTTCAACACCTGAAGTTAAAAAGGCAGAACCAAAGAAACCTGAGGTTAAAAAACCGGAAGTGAAAAAAACAGAGGTTAAAAAGATCGAAAAAAAGACTGAACAGACAAAGCCTGTAGTTCAGGCTGCAAAGGTAAAAGATACCAGGAAAGAAGAAAAGCAAAAAACAACAACTAAGGCAAAACCAGTATTAAGCGCACAAGCACTTAAGAAGCAGAAGGAAGCAAGGGAAAGAGAAATAAAAGCCCTAGAAAAACAATATAAAACTCAGCAAAATTAACAAATATGGACAAGGCAAAATTTACCAGTCAGTCTCCCATTGTAGTAGGATTGGATATCGGTACTACAAAAATATGTGTTATCGTTGGTCGCAGAACCCAACATGGTAAGATAGAAATCTTAGGAATAGGCAAGGCAGAATCGGCGGGTGTGACACGTGGAGTGGTTTCTAACATTCAAAAAACAGTACAGGGCATTGCGCAGGCAGTAGAAATTGCAAGCGGACAATCCAATGTAGAAATACAGGTGGTAAATGTAGGGATTGCTGGTCAGCACATTAAAAGCTTACAGCACAGAGGAATTTTAACAAGAAGAGAATTAAATAACGAAATAGGTAAAAAAGATATCGATAAGCTGATCGATGATATGTTTAAATTGGTGATGCCTCCTGGAGAGGAGATTATCCATGTATTGCCTCAGGAATTCACCATCGATAACGAACCAGGAATCAAAGATCCTATTGGTATGGCAGGAGTACGCTTAGAGGCTAACTTTCATATTATTTCTGGTCAGGTTACAGCTGTTAAAAATATCATCAAATGTGTTAACAATGCAGGATTACAAACTCAGGATTTAATTCTTGAGCCACTGGCGTCTTCTGAATCGGTGTTGAGCGATGAAGAGAAAGAAGCAGGTATTGCATTGGTAGATATTGGTGGTGGTACTACGGATATAGCTATTTTCCATGAAGGTATTATCCGCCACACGGCTGTAATTCCGTTCGGTGGTAATAGTGTGACTGAAGATATCAGAGAGGGATGTTCTGTCATGCGCAATCAGGCGGAGTTATTGAAAACGCGTTTCGGTTCTGCATTGGCTGAGGAAAACAAAGAAAATGAAATCATTTGCGTGCCAGGTTTACGTGGCCGGGAACCAAAAGAAATATCAGTTAAAAACCTGGCTTATGTTATTCAGGCAAGGATGGAAGAAATTATTGAACACGTATACTACGAAATCAAATCTTCCGGATATGAGAAAAAGTTAATTGGTGGTATCGTGATCACTGGTGGTGGTGCCTTGTTAAAACACTTATCTCAGGCAGTAGAATATGTAACAGGTTTAGATTGCCGTATCGGTTATCCAAATGAGCATTTATCTAAATATGAAGATATGCCGAAAACAATTTATGATGACCTTAAAAGCCCAATGTATGCCACCAGCGTTGGATTATTGATTAAAGGTATCCAAAAAGCAGAAGAGCTGATTGAAGAAATGAAGCAGCCGGGCGTATTCGTAGAGAAGCCAAAAACGATAAAAGAGAAAGAGAAACGCGGACCAGGTTTGTTTGATAAATTATTGGCGAAAACGAAAACATTCATTCAGGACGACATGAATGTGAGTGATGAAGATTACTTAAAAAGTTAAAACTTTTCCACAAAAAGTGAGTTTTCCACATTCTTAACAATTGTGGAAAACGTATGTTGAAAAAGTGTTAATATTACATTGAGTAATGAACAGAATTTAAAAATTTTTAAACAACTGATTCATAAAGATATGCAGTTCGAAATGTTAAAAGATAAGTCTTCAATTATCAAAGTAATTGGTGTTGGAGGCGGTGGCGGCAACGCAGTAAACCATATGTACCTGTCGGGTATTACTGGTGTAGATTTTATTATTTGTAATACAGATGCCCAGGCTTTGGAATCTAGTCCTATACCTAACAAGGTGCAATTAGGTGCTAGTTTAACCGAAGGGATGGGCGCTGGTTCTATTCCTGAGGTTGGTAAAAACTCAGCAATAGAGAATATAGATGATATTAAAGCTATGTTGGGTAGTACAACCAAAATGCTTTTTATTACTGCAGGAATGGGTGGTGGTACAGGTACGGGTGCATCTCCAATTATTGCTAAAGCTGCTAAGGAACTTGATATTTTAACTGTTGCTATCATTACTACTCCATTTTCATTCGAAGGGAAAAGACGTCGTCTTCAAGCTGATGAAGGAATGGAAGAGTTAAAGAAATATGTAGATTCTTATCTGGTTATTTCAAATGATCGTTTACGCGAGATTTTTGGAAACCTAACCTTAGGTTCTGCATTTGGCCAGGCCGATGATATTTTAACTACTGCTGCTAAAGGTATCGCCGAAATCATTACTGTTCCAGGTTATATCAACGTTGATTTTAAAGATGTGCGTACAGTGATGAAAGATAGTGGTGTTGCCATTATGGGTAGTCACTCTGCCGATGGTGAAGATCGTGCTTTAGAGGCTGTAGAAGGTGCTTTAGCTTCTCCACTTTTAAAAGATAATGAAATTGAAGGCGCCCGTTATATCTTATTGAATATCAGCTCTGGTCTTCGTGAGGTAACAATGGATGAAGTGTCTATCATTACTGATTACATCCAGGATAAAGCTGGTTTATCTGCAGATTTAATCTGGGGTAACTGTACAGATGAATCTCTGGAAGATAAACTATCGGTAACGATTATTGCTACTGGTTTCCAGACTTCTGAAGAACGGGTGCATGAAGAAAAAAATAAAAAGAAAATCTCGCTATTAACGCCAGAAGAAGCACCATTGGTTCGCCCAATTGAACCTGTAAATTCTTTTATTCAACCAAAAACAGAGCCTTCTTATGAGCCGGTTTTAAAAGCGAAAGAAGAAGTGTCTCAGGCTGATCTTTTTGGTGGAATGTTTAATAAACCAGAAACGCAGAAACACCAGGAACCAGATACCCATATTGTTCGTCATACACTTGTTGAAGAAGAACCTCAAGTAGAAGAGTCGAAAGAAACTGGTTTTGAATTTGAAATTAAATTGGCTGAGCCTAACTATGTTTTTGATACGCCAGTTGCTGAACCAACACCTGAACCTGAAATGCCAGTGGTAGGTTTAGACGACGACAAAAATGATGAGTCTATGGAAGAGCAATTAAAAAAATCTAAAGAGCGTATTTTACGCCTGAAAGATTTAAGTATGAAATTGCGCACTACAAATGGCTTACAGGAATTAGAAAATGAACCTGCTTACAAACGTAAACAAATGCAATTGCAGCAAGTTCAGCATTCATCAGAATCTCAGGTGAGTCGTTTTACACTCAGCAACGATCAGGACGGTGGAACAGAGATCAGACCGAATAATTCTTTTTTACACGATAACGTTGATTAATTCATACCATATATAATTTTTAAGCCCTCGATATTACATCGGGGGCTTTTTTGGCATAAAATTAGATTGTTAAAAAATCTTAATTGACAAGCAAAAGATTAATCTAATTGATTTTAAGACGAATAAAGCTTAAATTCGCAAAATTTTTATTATACAAATACATAGTACATTGGATATATTCGACAAGATAGCAAAACACATGGGCCCGCTTGGTCAACACCAAAAATGGTCGCATGGTTATTTCTCATTTCCAAAATTAGAAGGAGAGATTGCACCGCACATGCAATTTAAAGGAAAAGAGCATTTGGTTTGGAGCTTAAATAATTATTTAGGTTTAGCCAATCATCCGGAGGTTAGAAAAGCTGATGCAGAGGCAGCTGCAGAATTCGGTATGGCTTATCCAATGGGTGCTAGAATGATGAGTGGTAACTCAAAATATCATGAGCAATTAGAGCAGGAACTTGCAACTTTCGTAGGCAAGCCTGATGCATTTTTGTTAAATTATGGCTATCAGGGTATGGTTTCGATTATCGACACCTTAGTGGATAGAAATGATGTTATCGTTTATGATGCAGAATCACACGCTTGTATTATCGATGGGCTTCGTTTGCACATGGGTAAAAGATTTGTTTATCAGCACAATGATATAGATAGTGCCCGTAAGCAATTAGAACGTGCTACCAAGCTTACAAAAGAATCAGGAGGCGGTATTCTTTTAATCACTGAAGGTGTTTTCGGAATGAGTGGCGCTCAGGGTAAATTAAAAGAAATCGTCGATCTTAAAAATGATTTTGAATTCAGAATCTTAGTGGATGATGCGCACGGTTTTGGAACCATGGGCAAAACTGGTGCAGGTACACATGAGGCACAGGATTGTATTGAAGGCATTGATGTTTACTTTGGTACATTTGCTAAATCAATGGCTGGTATTGGTGCCTTCGTAGCTTCTACAGAAGAAATTACAAATTTCTTAAGGTATAACATGCGTTCTCAAACCTTTGCCAAAGCATTACCTATGCCAATGGTAAAAGGACTATTAAAGCGTTTAGAATTGTTAAAAAGCAAACCTGAGCTTAAAGATAAATTATGGGAAATTGCTACAACCTTGCAAAGAGGGCTGCGTGAACGTGGTTTCGATTTAGGTGTAACCAATTCAGTTGTAACACCAGTTTTCTTAAAAGGTGAATTAACTGATGCTACAGCCATTACCTTTGATTTACGTGAAAATTATAGTATATTCTGTTCGATTGTTGTTTATCCGGTTATTCCTAAAGGAATGATCGAATTGCGTTTAATTCCAACAGCAGTACATACGCTGGAAGATGTTCAACGTACCTTAGATGCCTTTAGCGAGGTTTCTGAAAAACTGCAGAACGGTTATTATAAAGAAAATCAGTTTGCTACTGCATAAATAGCAGATTTAAAATAGTTAAAGCCAATCGTGAAAATGATTGGCTTTTTTATTTTAAATAAAATTTTATCATCTGGCCTTGATCAGTCTTAAGAAGAAAAAAAGCACTTTAAACTGCTATTTTTATTGATTAATATTTTTGTTTGTGCAACAAACCATTTAAATTAGAGCTAGGTAATTAAAAATCAAACCCTTAAAAACGATAGGAGTCCAAAAAAATGAAAAAATTTGAAGAAGTAAAAAGTTTAATTACAGCTTTGGAAGCTGATGCAGATAAGTTCTATAACAAAGGTAATAGCGCTGCTGGCACCCGTGTTCGTAAAGGTATGCAGGATTTAAAAAACTTAGCTCAGGCTATTCGTTTAGAAGTGCAGGACGCAAAAAATAAAGATTAAATACCTAAATAAAGATATGATTAAATAAACAGCCTCTCAAATAATCTCGGGAGGCTGTTTTGCATCTCCTCATAATTTATAATGATAAAATATGCATGGATTATAGATAAGTCTGCTATATATTCAAATACGCATGAAAACAGATTAATTTCTTTTGCGCTTCAGCAATAAAATTAACCTGTTCTATTTAAACATATGCTTTAACTAAAGCATCGCTTACTATTTATGCCAGTTGAGCAAGCTTTTCTAATTCATGTATAATAGCATGGTCCAATGTAGAAGAAGCTTTTATTAGCGGTAACCTCACCGTATCACCACAAATGCCCAAATGTTTTAGTGCAGCTTTAATTCCTGCTGGATTTCCTTCAGCGAAGGCTAAACGTGTAAACTCTACTAAGCTTAAATGAGCTGGAACAGCATCTTTAAAATCACCAGATAAACATTGTCTTACCATATCAGAAAACTGTTTTGGAATAGCATTGGCAATTACCGAAATAATTCCAGAGGCACCTAAGGCAATCATCGGTAGTGTAATCGGATCATCACCAGAAATTAAAAGGAAATCTTCAGGCTTATCCCTCATAATCTGGTTAAACTGATCGAAACTTCCGGATGCTTCTTTGGTAGCAATAATATTTTTAAAATCATGAGCGAGTCTGCAGGTTGTTTCCGGAGTCATGTTGCTCATCGTACGTCCCGGAACATTATAAAGAATAAGATCCAGTGGCGAAACTTCTGCCAGGTATTTGTAATGCTGATAAATCCCTTCTTGTGTTGGTTTGTTATAATAAGGGCTTACAGATAAGATTGCACTATAGCCCGTTGCATCAAAAGCTTTAATATCTTGAGCAACAGCAAGCGTATTATTGCCACCAATGCCAGCAACTAATGGTAATCTATTGTTGTTAATTTCAGCAGTATAGGCCCATACCTTCTTCTTCTCATCTTTGGTCATGGTAGCTGTTTCGCCGGTTGTACCTAAAGAAACGAGGTAATCTATCCCTCCGTCGATCAAATGATTAATCAGGTTTTTTAAACCGTTATAATCAACAGATCCATCTGCATTGAAAGGTGTAACCAATGCCACACCAGTACCCTGAAATTTGTTCATTATATATTGTAATTATTGAGTTTTGAATGAAAGAATGTGAGCATTCGGTCATTCTCTAAATCTATCATTCACACATTTTTTACTTAATCATTTCCAATAACTCAGCATCGCTGATAATCGGAACGTTAAGTTTGGTTGCTTTTTCCAGTTTGGATGGCCCCATATTATCTCCGGCAACTAAATAGTTTAATTTGCCAGATATTCCACTTAAAATTTTTCCACCGTTGGTTTCGATGATTTCTTTAAGTTCATCTCGACTATAGTTTTCAAAAACTCCCGAAATTACGAATGTTTTTCCAATAAGTTTGTCACTTGTCAGTTCAATTAGTTTTTCTTCAATTTCAAAGCGCAAATTGGCCAATTTTAATAATTCTATTTGATCCAGGTGCTCTTTTTTTGCGAAGTATTCAACAATACTTTCCGCAATTCGTTGTCCTATTTCATCTATAGCAATTAATTCATCAATGGTTGCTTTTGATAAATGATCAATATCCTTTACTCCAGCTGCCAGTTTTTTAGCTACTGTTTCGCCCACATATCTAATGCCTAATCCAAAAAGTACCTTTTCAAAAGGCATTTCTTTCGATTTTTCGATGCCCATCAACATGTTATCAATAGAGCGTTCACCAAACCGATCCAGTCCTTTTAACTGATCTGCTTTTTGATACAGGGTATAAAGATCGCTGATGTGATTTACCAATCCATGTTTATAAAAAGTTTCAATGGTTTCATCCCCAAGTCCATCAATATTCATTGCCTTACGGGAAATGAAATGTTGTATTTTTCCTACAATTTGTGGTGGGCAACCTTCATCATTTGTACAGTAATGCACTGCTTCGCCCTCTTTTCTAATCAGCTCAGTTCCACATTCCGGGCAATTGTGCAGGTAATGAACTTTTTTAGATCCGGCAAGGCGTTTATCCAGGTTAACTTTAATAATCTTAGGAATAATCTCTCCGCCTTTTTCTACAAAAACAGCATCGCCTTCATGCAAATCCAGTCTTTCAATTTCATTTGCATTATGAAGTGTTGCTCTTTTTACTGTTGTACCTGCGAGTAAAACAGGTTTTAAATTTGCAACTGGCGTAACTGCTCCGGTTCGGCCCACCTGATAAGTTACCTTTTCTAGAATGGTTTCTACTTCGGCAGCTTTATATTTAAATGATATAGCCCAACGTGGAGATTTGGCTGTAAAGCCTAGTTCCTGTTGTTGTGCATAACTGTTTACTTTAATAACAATACCATCAATATCATAGCTTAATTTAAAACGCTCATTTTCCCAATGGTGAATAAAAGCCAATACATCATCAATATTTTGAACCAGGCGATTGTGCTCACACACATGAAAGCCCCATTTTTTTACAGACTCCAGGCTATCCCAATGATTTTTAAATTCATTTTTATCAGTATAAAGAAAATAAATAAAACCATCGAGTGGCCGTTTAGCTACTTCCTTGCTGTCTTGCATTTTGATGGTTCCGGAAGCAAAATTTCTGGGATTGGCATATGGTATTTCACCTAATTCTTCTCGGGCAGCGTTTAAGCGCAGGAAAGCAGCTTTATGCATAAAAATTTCTCCACGAATTTCGAAATGATCTGGTGCCTGGTCTGGTTTAATCTGATGGGGAATAGTGTGAATTGTTTTTACATTATTGGTTACATCATCACCTTTGGTACCATCACCACGGGTTACGGCCCTAATTAGTTTTCCATCTTCATAAGTTAAACTGATGGATAAGCCGTCGAATTTTAATTCACAAACATATTCGAAATTATTTCCTATCGCTTTGCGAATCCGTTCGTCGAAATCACGAAGATCTTGCTCATTATAAGTATTACCCAGTGAAAGCATAGGGTATTTATGTTGAACAGTGATGAAATTTTTCGTGATATCACCACCAACCCGTTGAGTCGGAGAGTTTGGATCTGCATAGTCTGGGTTAGCAAGCTCAAGTTCAGCCAGATGCTTTAATTTTTTATCAAACTCAAAATCGCCGATAGTTGGCATGGCCAACACGTAATAATTATAATTGTGCTGGTTAAGTTCGGCAACCAGCGCATCCATTTCCTCTTTTATTTTAAACAGCGACATAACACAAAGATAAAAAAGGTTAACTCGCTTTTATACTTTGAAACACAAAAAGCTATGGGAAATGAGTGACATTACCATTAACTTAATTTTTATGGATAACAGGTGCAATTAATGTTAAGCCGGATCTTGATTGGTGTTTTTATTTAATAGCTGAAGAAATTCAATCAATCCAATAGCTTCTGTGTTGTTAGGAAGAGGATACCTCTCAGTACCGGAATAAACTACAAATTTTTCGGTGGCGCCAATATCTTCACATGCGATATGAAAACCTTTTGCAATTTTTGGTGAGGCTGATCTTTTCACCTCAACCGCCCAGATTTTGTGATTCGGACCTTCTAAAACAAGATCAATTTCTGTTTGTGTTGCCGATCTATAATAACTGTATTGCCATTTACTGGATAACTGACCAATAATATTTTCTACCACAAAGCCTTCCCAGCTTGAACCTAATGCAGGGTGCCCGAGAAGGTCTTCCAGACTAGATATATTAAGCAATTTGTGAAGAATTCCTGTATCGCGGATATAGATTTTAGGAGATTTTACCAATCTTTTTTTAGTATTTCCTGCCCAGGGTTGCAGTTGCCTTACCATATAAAAATCTGTTAATACATCCAGATATAGTTTAACCGTTGGATGGCTTACTTCCAGGCTTTTCGCTAAATCTGTATAAATTACCTGCTGTCCGTTAAAATGAGCTAGCATAGACCAAAACCTTTTTAATCGGTTTGCCGGTAAACTTGGTCCCATTAATGGAATATCACGTTCTACATAAGTCGAAATAAAATCATTTAACCATTCCCAGCTTTCTTCAGCATCAATAGCAAGAAAACTTCCTGGAAACCCACCTCTGAACCAAAGTTTTTCTACGCTAAAGCCAAGTGGATCATGATTATAGATTTCCAGTGCATTAAAGGGTGTAAGTTCTATGTACCTGATTCTTCCTGCTAATGTTTCTGATGATAGTTGTAACAGGTCTCTTGATGCCGAGCCCAACAGCAGAAAATGACCCGCTTGCTCACCTGCTCGCCTTCTGAGATCGACGATTCCCCTTAGGTTAGGAAAAAGATCTGGTTTACGTTGAACCTCATCAATAATCAGGATTACATTTTCAAATCTTTTTAAATAGCTTTCAGAATCCTGAAGTTTGTTGATATCAGTATCCAGTTCAAGATCAAGATAACTTGTTTTTTTATCTGAAAACTCGCCGGAGATTTGAAATGCCAGAGTTGTTTTACCCACTTGTCTTGGCCCTAAAAGGGCAACAATTGGAACGCTTTTTAAACCTTTAACAATTTTTTGCTTAATTAACCTTTCAATCATAACCTTGTAATTTGAAACCTTGGCTTTCAGATTACAACAAATATACATTTAAACCTTGTAATTTGAAAGTGTAACTTTCAAATTACAAGGTTGTGAGTTGTATTTTTAATAATACTTATGTTAATTTACCTTCAATCTCATCAAAAATCTCCATGAAATCTTTTGCTAAAATGGGTTTAAAAACTTCCAATTGAAAAGTCAATTCCTGTAACTGAAGCTCATTTAAAGTTTCGGGCCACAGGCGCATACAGATTCTATTTAAGGCATAGCTAATGTTTTCCAGCTTTTGATAGCTTAATAAATATTTGCTACTAATAAAGCTTTCCATGAATTGAGTGAAAATGATTTGGTTTTTAAGGCCACAATGCTCAAGAAAATCAGTTAGTGAACTGGGATTAACAGCAATTAGCTTATCGTAAAAATGATTAACCTGGATAAGATTATGCTCAATTAATAAATGATCTAACAGTAATTCCAAACCAATATGGGCCAGAAACGAGGGGCGAATCGGCGTATCAATTACTATGGGTTTAATGAGTTCCTTTAGTAGTGCAGTTTTTTCCAAAAAGAAATCAGATGAATGAAAATATAAATCAACAGCTAAATGTCTTTTCCAGCCTTTGAGCAAGTTTTCTTCATCTGGATTTCCTTTAAAAAGAAATTCATTTTTTTGTGGGTATAAATTAGATTCCTTCGAAGCATTTTTGATCAGATCGGGTAAAACCGTCCCCATTACTATATTAGCATCCTGCGTTAATCTTTCGAAATAATAATGGGATAGAAAGTTCATGTTGCAAGGTAATATTTTCTTTAGTTATGCAAAATATCAAGAGTAAAAAGGTATGAATAGTATGCCCGAATTTTCTCCAGCCCAGTGAGGCTTTTAATCAGGTTATTGGAAATGAACGGCATAATTAGGTATACTGATTGGAGTATGATAAAAGCTGTTTTATGCCATCAAGTAATTTGCATTAAAGTAAGTGAAAATTTTATCTTTGCACGCAAGAGAATTAAATTGCTTATACAATGACGAATTTTGTTGAAGAGTTAAGGTGGCGCGGCATGCTGCATGATATTATGCCTAATACTGAAGAAAAATTAAATGAAGGCATGACATCCGGTTATATCGGTTTTGATCCTACTGCTGATTCACTTCATGTTGGTCACTTAACGCAAATCATGACTTTAATTCACTTTCAAAATGCAGGGCATAAACCTTTTGCCTTGGTTGGTGGAGCTACTGGTATGGTTGGCGATCCTTCTGGTAAATCGGATGAACGCAACCTTCAAACACCAGAAATGATTGAGCATAACCTAAAGGGAATGAAAAATCAACTTTCTAAATTTTTGAAATTTGAAGAGGGTGGGAATGGTGCGGTAATGGTAAACAATGCAGATTGGTTTAAGGATATGAACCTGTTTACGTTTATCAGAGATGTGGGTAAGCACATTACCGTAAATTATATGATGGCAAAGGATAGCGTTAAAAGACGCTTGGAAGGCGATTCTGGGTTATCTTTTACCGAATTTTGTTACCAATTAATTCAGGGTTATGATTTCTATCATTTATGGAAAAACGAAAACTGCCTGGTACAGATGGGTGGTTCCGATCAGTGGGGAAACATTGTAACTGGTACTGAGTTAATAAGAAGAAAAGATGCTGGTACGGCTTATGCCATAACCACGCAACTCATTAAAAAAGCAGATGGAACCAAATTTGGTAAAACAGAAAGTGGTGCCGTTTGGTTAGATCCGGTGAAAACATCTCCATATAAATTCTATCAGTTCTGGCTAAATGCATCAGATGATGATGTGAAAAAATGGATCAGGATTTTTACCCTTAAAACCCAACAGGAAATCGAAGCCTTAGAGGTAGAACATAATGCAGCACCTCATTTGCGAATTTTGCAAAAAGCGTTAGCAGAAGATATTACAATTAAAACTCACTCTGCTGAGGCTTTGGAAACTGCTATCAAAACCTCGGAGTTTTTATTCGGAAACGGTTCACTGGAATTTTTGAAAAGCTTGTCAGAAAACCAGGTGCTGGAAATGTTTGAAGGCATTCCTCAGTTCAATATTTCGAAATCAGAATTAAGCGATGGTATTGATGTGGCAACTTTGCTTGCAGAGAAAGCTACCGTTTTTTCTTCTAAAGGCGAAACTAAGAAATTAATCCAGGGTGGAGGTGTTTCAGTGAATAAAGAGAAAGTAGCTGATGCCATGCAGGTTTTTAATACCGAAAACCTGATCAATGATCAATTTATCGTGGTGCAAAAAGGAAAGAAAAACTATTTCTTGCTGATTGCAGAATAAACTACAAACAATAAAGGCTCAATTAATTGAGCCTTTATTGTTTAGATAAAAATAATTAACAATTAGTTGTTAAAAAGGATAACACTAGTGCTTGGCATCAGCCGGAGCATTAGTAGTTGAATCTGCATACACCTTACCTTTTGTGGTATCCATCATTGCTGAATCTTTTTTATTCGTATCTGAATATTTATAGGTACTATCTGCATTTTCCTGGTCTGCTTGTTTTCCATTACATGAAGCCACAAATAAACCTGTTATAGTTAGTGCTGCTAAAAAGATATTTTTCATAGTCTAAGTTTTGTATATAAATAATCGTTTTTAGCAGAGAATTGTTTTAGTTAATTGAGTTTTGGAATTAATTTAGTTATTGCACAAGCAAATTACAGCCTCTAATGTCGGCATTGTCAAACCTGCCTAAAACTTCAAAACTATTGTCAGCGTTTATTCTACCTAAGTCCTGCGTGGCGATGAATGAGCAAGAATTAATATTGGCCAGGTCAATTACATTAATTCCTCCTGTTTTTCCTTTAGGAATTAATGTTAAAGGATCATTGGTATCCCGGATTAATACTTTCATCCAGCCCGGACATTGGAAAATGCCCTCACCCAGAGAATAAGCCTGAGAAAGCAATTCGGTCATACCATATTCACTGTGAATAGCAGGTACGCCAAAGCCTTCAGTTAATTGCTGGTGAAGTTCTTCCCGAACCATTTCTTTTCTTCTGCCCTTCATACCACCTGTTTCCATCACAATAAGATCAGGGAAACTGATGTCAAATTTCTCTACAAAATCTAGCAAGGCATAAGTTACACCGATTAAAACAGTTGGTTGTTTCTTGTTTTTAAGGTCTGTTAAGGTCTGTAAAAGATCATCATGATTATCTAAAAAATACCCGCTCTGTGGATGATCACTTTTTTCAATCAGATCATTAACCATGTAAATTAAAGAAGAGCCTGATCTTTGTTGGTAGGAAGGAAGCAAAGCCAAAAAACAGTAATCAGATACTTTTCCGTAAAAATGATCAAAAGCACGCAAGTAGCTTTGCTCATATAAAGCCACATCGGTTACGTGATGGCTGCTTTGACTCATACCTGTAGTGCCTGAACTGCTAAAAATTATTTCAACAGGATTTTGATTACTCACGATCTGATGCGTTTTGAAAAAACCAATGGGCAGAAATGGAATCTTTTCAATAGTTGATATCTGACCGATATCAATCTTTAAATGATGAATATATTCCCGATAAACCTGGCAGTTTTTGGCCTGTGATTTAAAGGTAGCTAAGGCTTGGTCTTGAAAAGCCTGTGCATCATTTATTGCAAAAATATCTGTTGGTATAGAATTCACGGCGTAAAAGTACGAAGCCTTATGCTATTTTATCGTCAGTTTTTTTGGCAAGCATCGCCATTCTAAATTGATAGCCACAGTAACCGCTAATGCCAGCCACCAAGCCGCTTAAAATTCCGGTTACCAATAGTAGTGCCCACCATAGCTTTACACCAGTCATCACCGCCACCCGACTGGCCAGCAAGTTATCGTTGGGTAAGCTTTTAAATAGCGAATAGCCAATCCATAATAAACATATGGCGAAGAAAGAATGCCAGAATGCGATTTTGCCGGTTTTACCTATAATGCCGCAAGTAGCAAAGGCTACAACAATAATAATCCACCAAGGTGCAATCATTTGGAGCAGAAAGCAGATGATGACAATAACAATGAAAACCATTTTAAATTATTTAGAAATTTTTAAACGAGAGATAACTTTGCCAGACTGATCATCTGGTGTTTGCATATAAAACAAATCATATAACTGACCACTTGCCCAGGTATCAAGCATATTATCATAAAACTTGCTGCCTGGATTACCAGATTGCCCGCCGGGATAAACGCCATGTCCTTTAGGGTTTTTACCAAGTTCAATCACCATCCTCCAGGATGGGCCGTTGGTTTCGCTTAAGGCATTTATAGTGCTTTTTGCACCGCCGATTTGTAATACTTTGGAGCCGAATCCTGGTATTTTTGCTAAGTGTGGCACATTACTTTGTTTTACATTAGACCAGCTCCAGTCTTTATTTATCGGTCCAAATCTACGTTCCAAACTATCACAGCTATATTTGAAAGATTCATTAACCAAATCTGAAAGTGTTTCTTTCTGACTGGTGTTTACATTATCGTACCATTTGGCTGCAGGTTCTTTTAAGATCATTTCAACCGTGCGGTCTCTGGAAGGATAGCGCATAGGAACACCTTTAACCGTAAATTCATCATCCCAGATGTCGAATGCCAGGCGTTTGGTCCAGATTTCAAAAATACTGGCTGCAATTTCATTTGCATCGTAGCGTTTATTCCACTTGGTTAAATAACTTAAAGCCTCTTTTTGTGTAGCATTTAAATTTTCTGGGTTTAATAGGGGGATTACTGCCGGAATCAGGTTTTGGGCCAGAATGCTATAATTATCAGTTTGCATTAGCCTGATGCTATCCAGCGTAGCTTTATTCATCGTCGTTAGCCGATCATTAATTCGCTTTCCTCGTTCATAAGGTGAGAATTCCCAATTCAGATAATAAGGATAAGTTTGATCGGTTGAAGATTGATTAGCCGAACTTACGAAACCTCTTGGTGGATTTTTTACAGTTGGGTTTTGCGAAGCCGGAATCCAGCCATGCCAGTCGTATGCCGGATCGGTACCATCCAGAATAAACTTTCCCTGGTTTTTCCATTTAAGTGGAAACTTACCATTCGGTGTAATGGCGATATCATTATCTACACTCGCAAACACAAAGTTTTGAGCAGGTGCGGTATAATATGTTAATGCTTTTCTATAATCATTGTAGTTTTTGCCCCGGTTCAGATAGTAAAAAGTCATGAGTTCGTTTGAACGGTCATGTGCAATCCATCGTAAAGCATCACCCACTGGCACGCTGTTCGCTTTAACAAAATTTGCTTTTTGAAGATAAACTACAGGCCCTTGATGGGTATAGTAAACAGTATCGATAAGATCCTTACTTCCACGGATTTTAATCACCTCCAGGCGTTTAGTCGTTTTATTCCATTTGTTATTGTACCAGTATTCATTGTGAGAACTGTCTTTAAATTTGATCTGATAGAAATCAAGAACGTCCGCAGCAACATTGGTAACGCCCCATGCAATTCTTTGGTTAAAGCCTATGATAATTCCGGGTGCACCAGGAAGAGAAACGCCGTAAGTATTAATGCCAGGTGCATGTAATTGAATCTGATACCAGATAGAAGGCAAACTTAATTCCAGATGTGGGTCATTGGCTAAAATCGGATATCCTGATGCAGTCTTACTTCCTGAAAGTGCCCAGTTATTACTGCCTATGCCTTCTACTTTTTCTTTTGTTCGCACATCACCAGTTTGAGATGCAGTAAAACTTTCAGGGGTTTTAGGAATGGGTAATGGTGTAAAATTCCACTTTGTGCCAACCGGAATAATGGGATCTTCCTTAAAAGGATAATCAGGGAAAAGATTTTTAGTGATTTCAGGGCCAAACTTTTTCAGAATATTAGTCATGTAAAATTCATCTGATCCCATAGCTAAAATGGCCGACATTTGTTTTAATAAAAGCGCACATTTTAATGGTGTCCAGTTTTCTGGCTTAAAGTCTAATATTTTATATTCCAGAGGATAATTTGCATGAGACAAAGTTTTAATATACGCGTTAATTCCCTCCGTGTATGCCAAGATCATTTCTTTTGATTTTGGATCGGCCATCATTCCCTCAAGCGAGTTTTCGGCACCATATACCATACCCATTCTCCTTTGATAGCGGTCGCTTTCCCTGGCAGGTTCTGATACCACCACTTCACTGATTCTACCTGCTGCGAACCGAGTTTGAAAATCCATTTGCCAAAGGCGATGCATGGCGGTTACATAGCCTTGAGCCAGATAAAGATCATGATCATTCTGCGCAAAAATATGCGGAATCATCTTGTCATCAAAAACGATTTCAACCTGATCTAATGCGCCCTTTATTTTCACTTTATGGTTGAACATAAAATGATTATTCTCTGCATTTTGCCAAAAACCCATAAAGGGGTTTAAGAATTTAAGAACGGGGGGAGCACTTCCAATTTTTGTATTAAAAAGGAAAGCCAGACTTATAGGTATAATGATGCAAAATATTGCTTTTAATTTATTCATGATGATTAGCTAAGATCTCAAGGTTACTAAGATAAAGTAAACTGACAAATTATAATGATTGCAAAATACAACAAACTGAATGTCAATCAAAATTATAAATTCATACGTAAATATTAAATCCGTATTGTTTGTGAATCTAAAAAAAAGGATTTAAGTTTATATAACTAATAATACAAACCAAATACATCTATTTATGAGCAGAATTTTTACAAAGATCTTCTTTGTGTTATTATTCATGTGCACAATTAACTTATTTGCACAGGCACAAAACGTTACGGTTACTGGAATCGTGAAAGACAGACAATCAAAAGAAGGACTGGCAGGTGTAAGCCTTACCATTAAAGGACAATCTGGTGGTACAGCTTCCACCTCAAATGGTACCTTTAGCTTTTCAACTTCAGCAAAACTTCCTTTTACGCTGGTTGCATCATATGTAGGATATGGCACTATAGAGCAGCAAATTACCAATGCCACTACCGGAATTAATATAGAGATGGAGACTGCAGTCGTTTTAGGTGGTGATGTAGTTGTTTCCGCATCCAGAACTCCAGAACGTATTCTTGAATCACCCGTTTCCATTGAGCGGATGAGTGCCGCCGCCATTAGAGAAATTGCTGCCCCCTCATTTTATGATGCCTTAAACAATATGAAAGGTGTGGAAAGCAGTATGCAAAGCTTAACCTTTAAATCAATTAATACAAGAGGTTTTAATTCTAATGGAAATACGCGGTTTAACCAATATATAGATGGTATGGATAATCAGGCGCCTGGTCTCAATTTTTCTGTAGGCAATATTGTGGGTATCACCGAGCTGGATATTGATAACGTAGAGCTTTTACCTGGTGCATCTTCTGCACTGTATGGTGCAGGTGGCATTAATGGAACCTTGTTAATGACTTCCAAAGATCCATTTAAATATCAAGGAGCCAGTTTTCAATATAAATCTGGTGTTAACCATGTAAATGATGATAACAGCAGTGTACAACCTTTTAATCAACTTGATGTACGATTGGCTAAATCATGGAACAAAAAATTTGGCGTGAAGGCTGCATTTTCATTCCTCCAGGCAAAAGACTGGTTTGGAAATAACTATTCTAACTTTGACCGGAATGCCAGAACGGCAAAAACAGGTGACCGTAGCAGTGACACAAATTATGATGGCATAAATGTATATGGAGATGAAGTAAACCAGAATATGCGTAATGTTGCGCAAAGCGTAGTGGCTGCAGGAACGGCTACTTATGTTCGGAACTACGGCTTAGCTACCGGAGGATTAGTCCCTAGCCAAACTCAGATTAATACATTTTTAGCTTCAAATGCTCAAACCCAACCCTTTTATGTAGGCTTAAATACACCCGGTTTAATTCCAAATCAAAATGTGTCCAGAACGGGTTATAATGAATCAGATTTGGTGGATTATGATACTAAATCTCTTAAGGCATCTGGAGCAGTTTATTATAATTTTAGCAGCACCATTCAGGCAGTGGCGCAGGCCAACTGGGGAACAGGTACCTCCGTTTATACAGGCTCTGATCGTTATTCTTTAAGGAACTTCAATATTGGTCAATATAAAATTGAATTGAAGGGACAGGATTTTTATTTAAAAGGATACACCACCCAGGAGCGTTCAGGAGATTCATATATTTCTTCCATTTTAGGGAGTTATATTAATGAGGTTTCTAAACCATCTACCACCTGGTTTCCACAATACATTGGTAATTATGTAGGAGCAAGGGCAGCGGGACAAAGCGATGCTGCGGCACATGTAATTGCCCGTAATGCTGCCAATCAGGGTAGGTTTTTGCCGGGAAGTGCTCAATATGAAGCAGCTAAAAATACCATCATGAATACCACAATCAGTGCTACATCAATCAATAGCACAGATCCGACAAAAAGTGTTTATGGAGCGAAATTCGATGATAAATCCAACCTCTATCACTATGAGGGAATGTATAATTTTACCAATGCATTCAACAATGTATTGGAGTTTCAGGTTGGTGCATCCTATCGTTTGTATGATCTTAATTCTGCTGGAACCATCTTTAATGATTTAAATGAATCTATCGATATTAATGAATACGGTGCATTTGCTCAGGTTGGTAAAAAAATGCTTAATGATAAATTAAAGGTCACTTTTGCAGGTAGATATGATAAAAGCCAGAATTTTGAAGGCCGCTTTACACCGCGAATCACCGGCGTTTTTACGGTAGCAAAAAATAATAATATCAGGGTGTCTTACCAAACCGGATACCGTAATCCAACCACACAAAACCAATACATTGATCTTTCTGTAGGTGGAGGATCACAACGCTTAATTGGTGGTTTGCCTGAAATTATTTTCGGAAAATATAAATTAGATACCAACAAGCCTTTTACCGATGTAAGTTATCGTGCTTTTCTTTCGTCTGCAGCTACAGGTACAGCCAATCCGGGGTTGCTACAACAATATACATTTGATACCAGGGGCGTACGTCCTGAAAGTGTTCAATCTTACGAGCTAGGGTACAAAGGTTTAATTATGCCTAACATGTTGATTGATGCTTATGGTTATTACAATATCTATAAAGACTTCATTACAGCTGTTGATGTTTATCAAAATGTAGGTACGCTTGCCAGTCCAACTTTTGTAAAATTTGGTGTTCCGGTTAATGCAGCAGGAGAGGTTACCTCCTATGGCGCAGCCTTAGGATTGGATTATCTGATCAATAAGTGGACTTTAAGTGGAAACGTTTCCTATAACCAGATTGGCGATTTACCAGTAAACTACATTAATGATTTTAATACGCCGAAAATTCGTTTTAACCTGGGTTTGGGCAACCGGGAAATTATTAAAAACTTTGGCTTTAATTTATCTTACCGCTGGCAGGACAAATTTTACTGGAATTCTTCATTTGCTTCTGGCGATGTTCCGGCGTATAGCTCGCTTGATGCACAAGTGAGTTTACAAATCCCTTCTGTAAAATCAGCGATTAAGTTAGGAGGATCGAATGTGATGAATAAATATTACATCACCTCATACGGCAATCCTGCAGCAGGAGCTATTTACTATATATCCTATTCTTTTAATCCTTAAACGTAAGTCAAAAATTACAATGCAACCCGGTACCTAAAAAGTATCGGGTTTTTTTATGGTACTTATTTTTAGCAACTCAAGGCATTATTTTTGATTAATGTTTCGCACATTTACAGAACAAAAAAACTAAAGTAAACCTCATTAGCCAAACGATGAAAAAAGTATTTATCCTGATTGCCATTAGTTTCTCGCTAGCCGCATGTAATAGCAAACAAAAGAAAGATAGTTCAAATCATGAGCAAGATACCAGCCTGACTTTAACGGAACAAAATCAGCAAAAAAGTCCGATTGTAGCTGGTGATAGTGTTATTTGGGCCAAAGTTCCTGAACTCAAAAATATAGGAACATTTCCTTTCTTTGCACCCAAAGGTGAATTGGTTATGGCAGATGCTAAAGATGGATTATCGGAAAATTTTGATTATGCGGTATTCAATAATTATATCGGTAGCGGAATATACCCAACAAAAGGTAAATTAGGAATTCAGGCGTTTGAAGACCATGAGGGTAAACCCTTTAATAAGGTATTATTTGACGATACATTTGATGAATGGATAGAGAAATCAGGCGCACCAATGATTTATGAAGGAACCTTTCCATCCAATGAAGAAGCTAAAAAAAAGCTTCATGAAAATATGTTTAACGGTAAAAAAAGAACACTTGGTTTAGCTGATGACGAACCTTTTGCAATGTATGTCTTTAAAAATGAAGGCAAAAAATATGTGATTAATGTTCAATCCAATTCTGCTCAGGGAAAAGTTTTTGTGATGGAATTAAAATAGATTTTGGCTCTCAAACCAAACACACTGAAAAATCTCTATCTTACTGTAAAATATTTGTATAATAGTACTTTCTTAAGCACATCCCGGTTTAAGAGCTGATTTAAGGTAAATTTTGAATAAATAAAGGATGGAAGAGCAAAACGATAAGCCAAATGAGGTAAATGAACTGGTAGATACTGAACAGGAAATACAGCATTTAAATAATCCTGTTGATATATCGGTTAAACCAATTGTTAAGCAATATCTCGGTGCCGTAAAAAAAGTAAAAAAAGAAGGGAATCGATTTTATTTCTCTGATGGTGATGCAAGGGTTGAGATACGTGTAGTGAGTGATGAGATTATTCGGGTTCGGATGGCGCCACATGGTGTTTTTCTGGATGACTTTTCTTATGCAGTACCTGAAGTAGATCAAAAAGTGTCTGTATTTAAAATGCAGGAGCACGAAAGTCATTATACCATATCTACACATTCAGTTACCTGCAAAATAGAGAAAGAGAATTTTCATATTTCATTTTCTGATAATATCACTAATTTGGTGATGGTTGATGAGGCAAACTCCATGCACTGGGAAGAAAATACGGATTTTGGCGGTTATTATATTTACGCGACAAAAAAATGCCATCCGGAAGAAAACTTTTTCGGATTAGGAGATAAATCAGGGAATTTTAATCTTCGTGGCCGTCGCTTCGAAAACTGGAATACTGATGCCTATTCTTTTGGTTGGAACCAGGATCCATTGTACAGAACTATTCCTTTTTATATCGGGTTACATAATGAAGCTGCATATGGCATTTTCTTCGATAACACTTTTAAATCATATTTCGATTTTGGTGGTGAAGATGTAAATAAAACCAGCTTCTGGGCAGATGGTGGCGAATTACAATATTATTATATCCATGGGCCACATATTATGGATGTGGTTAAACGTTATGCCAGCTTAACAGGAACACACCCAATGCCACCAAAATGGACGTTAGGTTATCAACAGTGTCGCTGGAGTTATTATCCTGAAACAAAGGTTAAAGAAATTGCCAAGCAGTTCAGAGATCGAAAAATTCCTTGTGATGCCATTTACCTGGACATTGATTACATGGATGGCTATCGCTGTTTTACCTGGAATAAAAAATATTTTCCTGATCCACGAAGAATGATTAAGGAACTTTCTAATGATGGTTTCAAAACTGTAGTGATGATTGACCCGGGAATTAAGGTGGACGATGATTATTGGGTATTTAAAGAAGGAAAAGATAATAAATATTTCTGCAGAAGAAGTGATGATTACTTTATGGAAGGGCATGTATGGCCTGGCCGTTGTCAGTTTCCAGATTTTACCAACCCAAAAGTGAGAAAATGGTGGGGTAAATTGTATGAGGAACTGGTAGATATGGGTGTTGCAGGTTTCTGGAATGACATGAATGAGCCAGCGGTTTTTGGCTCTGGAACTTTCCCTAATGATGTTCGCCATAACTATGATGGTTATCGTGGATCGCACCGCAAGGCACATAATGTTTATGGCATGCAAATGGTGCGCTCTACTTATGAAGGGCTTAAAAAACTCATGAGGAATAAACGTCCGTTTACTATAACCAGAGCAGGTTACTCAGGTATGCAGCGTTATGCTAGCGTGTGGACAGGAGATAACATTGCTACCTGGGAACACCTCAAAATTGGAAACATTCAATGCCAGCGCTTATCTGTTTCTGGTGTGCCTTTTTGTGGAACAGATATAGGTGGCTTTAGTGGTGAACCTGATGGTGAATTGTTTACCCGCTGGATTCAGTTAGGTACATTTTCGCCATTTATGAGGGCACATTCTGCAGGTGATACAGCCGAGCGGGAACCCTGGAGTTTTGGTGAGTTTTTTGAAGATATTAACAGGAAATTTATTGAGCTTAGATATCGCCTGATGCCTTATCTCTATTCTGTTTTCTGGGAACATCACCGTTATGGGTTTCCAATTTTAAGGCCATTGGTAATGCTTGAGCAAGAAAATATTAGCAACAGTTTCCGTCAGGATGAATTTTGTTATGGCGATAAATTATTAATCTGTCCTGTTTTAGAACAAGGTGCAATATCCAGAAAGGTTTATCTGCCAAAAGGTACGTGGTACAACTTCTGGACAAATGAAGTTTTGGAAGGTGGAAACGAATATACGGTAGAAGCAAAAATTGACAGCATGCCTATCTTTGTTAGGGCAGGTGCTGTGATACCAGAATACCCAGTGATGCAGTATGTTGATGAAAAGGCTATTACCGAAGTTTCTCTAAATATTTACAGCAGTGATTACGAGGTTAATTCATACATGTATGAAGATCATGGAGATACCTTTGCCTTTGAACAGGATATTTATCTGGAGAAAAAATTTACCGTAAAGGCAGATGCCCAGATGCTGAAGGTTAACCAAAGGATTGAAGGTCTTTATACTCCGAACTATGAATTTTATGCATGCCAGTTAATGGGATTAAAATTTCAGGTGAAAAAAATCATTGTTGATAATAAAGAGGTAAGCGATTATGAGGTAGATGATAAAAATGTGCTGCATTTCAAATGCCTTAAAAACTTTACAGAAATACAGATTTTAAGTCTGTAAATCTTTTAGCCCCAAACGCTGTTTAGTGTTTGGGGCTAAATATATCTAGTCAATTTACTATGCCATTAAAAAAACAACCCGAAAAAAATATAGCCGTAATACCCATAGATACCAGCAAATCAGTTTGGGTATATAGCCTGTTTACAGATTATGATATTGATCTTTTTTCCGTTGGAAAGCATTTCAGACTGTATGAAAAAATGGGTTCCCATCTAATTAATGTAGAAAAAACGGAAGGAACATATTTTTCGGTATGGGCACCAAATGCCCTAAAGGTGAGTGTAGTTGGTGATTTTAATGATTGGAACAATGCTACTTACACACTTTATAAAAGATTAGATAAATCTGGAATTTGGGAAGGATTTATCCCCGGAGTTTCTAAAGGTGCAGTTTATAAATATTTTGTTAAAGGTTTCGATGAATCGGAACATTTAAAAGGCGATCCATACGCTAGAAAATGGGAGCATCCTCCACAAACGGCTAGTGTGGTCTGGGATACGGATTATGAATGGAAAGATAAAAAGTGGCTTTCTAAAAGAGCAAAGATCAATGCCCTTGATCAGCCGATTTCCGTATATGAAGTGCATTTGGGTTCCTGGGAACGTGATCCAGGAAATCCTGAACGTGTACTCAATGCCAGGGAAGTGGCCAGTAGGCTAGTGCCTTATGTTAAAGAAATGGGTTTCACTCATGTGGAATTGATGCCAGTAATGGAATTTCCTTATTTTCCAAGTTGGGGCTATCAAATCACTGGTTATTTTGGTGCAAGCTCCCGTTATGGCGGGCCACAAGATTTAATGTACTTAATTGATGCCTTTCACAAAGCAGATATTGCGGTGATTTTGGATTGGGTTCCCTCACACTTTCCGGGTGACCGGCACGGGCTATATGAGTTTGATGGGACGCACCTTTACGAACATGCTGACATGAAGAAGGGATTTCATCCCGATTGGAAATCGTATATATTTAATTACGACCGCAATGAAGTTCGTTCATTCTTAATCAGCAATGCTGTTTTCTGGATGGATCAATATCATGCTGATGGTTTGCGTGTGGATGCAGTGGCTTCTATGCTTTACTTTAACTTTTCAAGAGAGGATGGTGATGCCGCTACTAATGAATACGGTGGTAGTGAAAACCTGGGTGCCATTCAATTTCTTCAGGACCTTAATGTGGCCATCTACGGGAATTTTGAGGGCGTTCAAACCATCGCCGAAGAAAGCAGTACTTATCCAGGTGTAACACATCCTGTTCATACAGGCGGTCTTGGCTTCGGAATGAAATGGATGATGGGCTGGATGAATGATACGCTCAAATATTTCAAGGTTAATACCCTTGAAAGGAAACATTTTCATCATCAGCTTAGCTTTAGTATGACGTATGCTTTTACCGAAAACTTTATGCTTCCCTTTTCGCATGATGAAGTGGTGCATGGAAAATCGCCTATGCTCTACAAAATGCCTGGTGATGACTGGCAAAAATTTGCAAACCTGAGGGCGCTTTATGGTTATATGTTTACCCATCCCGGTGCTAAACTCTTGTTTATGGGAAACGAATTTGCCGATACCAGCGAGTGGAACTTTACACAATCATTAAACTGGCACCTGCTTCAATATGCCGGCCATAAAGGCATGCAGGAAACAGTTAAAGCATTAAATTTTTTATACAGGAAAGAACCTGCACTTTATCATTTCAATTTTAGTTACGAAGGGTTTGAATGGCTTGATGCCGATAATACCAATGAATCAGTATTTGTTTTTATGAGAAAAGGGCCAAAGGCAAAAGATACTTTAGTTATTGCGATTAACTTAACACCTGTAGTTCGCGAACATTATCGTATTGGCGTACCCTTTAAAACCAAATGGAAAGAGATTTTTAACACCGATGATATTATCTTTTACGGAAGTGGGATCAATAACAAAGGAGAAATTATTCCAAATAAAGAGGGGTATAGTGGACAGGAATATTCGATCAATATTACGCTGCCTCCATTAGCTGTAACCATATTTAAAAGTAAATAATGACTAGTCCTGAAAATTTGATACAGGATTAATAATTAAATAAAATTACAATTTAAATAGTAGTCAGTTCATTCTGGCTGCTATTTTTTCGTTTATAAGTCCTGATCTCAATTTTACTCTGTCTG
>Ga0247813_10000251_pt1 | contig 59985 bp, 46 predicted proteins | sample UWRJL169409C1_FD_180719 | JGI IMG/M metagenome (GOLD analysis project Ga0247813, IMG submission 180719) | Plant litter microbial communities from Arlington Agricultural Research Station in Wisconsin, United States - UWRJ-L169-409C-1 | ecosystem: Environmental > Terrestrial > Plant litter >... | reverse complement strand
CTGCCAAGATTTTATTCCGTTGTTGGTGAAGACACCACGAAATACAAGATCGCATTATCCTGGCTGCTCACGTTCCGCGGCGTACCGCAAATGTATTATGGCATGGAAAACCTCATGACCGGTTTTACCAATCCTGATGGGCTGGTACGTTCCGATTTCATGGGTGGCTGGAAAAACGACAAGCTGAATAAATTCACTGCCGCAGGCAGGACTGAAAAAGAGAACAGCATTTTCAATCATATCCGCACACTTGCCAATTTCAGGAAAAATTCATCTGCCATCAAAACGGGCAAGATGATGCAATACACGCCGTACGATGGGCTGTACGTGTATTTCCGGTATGATAGCAAACAAACGGTGATGTGTGTGATGAATACGGATGAAAAGGAAAAAGAGATCGACCTTCAGAAATATGCAGAAAGGACCGATGGTTTTTCCAGCGCCATCGATATCCTGAACGGAGAACTGAGAGGGAAAAAATTCAATATTCCGGCAAAGCAGATGTATATCCTCGAGTTGAAAAGATAATTTAATTGCCCCGGGCTTGAGCCCGGGGCAATTAAAAAAGTGGATATTTTATTACCCGGCAATTAAAATAATGTGTTAGATTTACACATTAAATTAACTTGCTGATGAAAAGTCTTTCGATTGCGATCGCCTGCATGCTCGTATCCTTCGTAGCCAATGCACAACGCCTTTTAGAAACTAACCCCGAATTTCCAACCGATGCAGCTTCTGTGAAGATAAGCGTTGATTGTAATAAAGGCAATAAGGGATTACTCAATTACCAGGGCGGAAGTTCCGCTAACGTTTTTGTGCATGTGGGTGTCATCACCAACCTCAGTACCGGTCCTTCAGATTGGAAATATACAAAATTCACCTGGGGTACTACAGATGCGGCGGCTAAAGCAACTGTTGAAGGCGCAAATCTTTACTCATACACAATTGCCAACCCACGCACATTCTTCGGTGTTCCCGCAGGAGAGACCATTCAGAAGATCACCATCATTTTCAGAAATGGTGATGGCTCGCTGAAGCAGGTCAATTCTGATGGAAGCGATATGTATGTACCGGTGTATCCTGCCGGGCAATATTTCATCAAGATGACCTTGCCTCCATCTGAGCCACGCTATGTTCCATGGCTGGAGCCCATCACAGCAAGTGTTGGTTCTGTCATCGCCTTCAAAGCCGCGGCCTCACAGCCTTCCAACCTGGCTTTGAATTTTAATGGAACGCAGGTAGCCACTGCAGTTCCGCCGAAAGATACCATTGGTGTTCAGCAAACCATCACTGTTGCCTGCGGGCAAAAGATGATCGTGACTGGTACGGCTGGAGCAAATACTGCAAAAGATTCTATCGTTTTCAATGTAGCGAACCCTGTAAACGTGGCGGCGTTGCCTGCTGGCGTACAGGAAGGAATAAATTATTTAGCAGGAAATACTTCTGCTACACTGGTGCTTTTTGCCCCGGGCAAAACTACTGTGTCACTCATCGGCGATTTCAACAATTGGTCTGCATCCTGCACCAGCCAGATGAACAAAACCCCTGATGGAAATTACTGGTGGACAACTGTTACCGGGCTTACACCGGGTACAGAATATGGTTTTCAATATCTTGTTGACAACACTATCAGGATAGCCGATCCATACACACAAAAAGTATTGGACCCCAACAATGACCAGTTCATCAACGCAGTTACTTACCCTAACCTGAAACCTTACCCAACGGGGCTTACAACGGATGTAGTAGGTATTTTGCAGACTGCGGAACCACAGTATAACTGGCAGACGGTGAACTACACAAAACCAGCGAAGAAAGACCTGTTGATCTATGAATTGCTGATCAGGGATTTTACCGCGGAACATAGTTATCAATCCCTCATCGATTCATTCCAGTATTTTAAAAATCTTGGTATCAATGCGATCGAGCTGATGCCTGTAAATGAATTTACCGGTAACGAAAGCTGGGGCTATAACCCGACTTACTATTTTGCACCGGACAAATATTACGGTACAAAAAACAAGCTGAAAGAATTCATCGACAAATGCCATGCAAATGGTATCGCGGTATTACTCGATGTGGTGTACAATCAATTGGATAACGGTGCCCCGCAAGCGAAATTATATTGGGATGCTGCCAACAGCAGGCCTGCGGCCAACAACCCATGGTTGAACGTGTCAGCACCCCATCCATACAGCGTTTTCAATGATCTTAACCATACTTCTACCGCTACGCAATACCTTGTAAAACGTGCGCTGGATTTCTGGGTGACCGAATATAAAATAGATGGCTACAGGATGGATCTTGCAAAAGGCTTCACTCAAACCGCCACCAACACCACTACTGTAGAAAATTACGATGGTACACGTGTAGCTAACCTCAACAGGTATTACGATGCCACCATCGCTGCACACCCCGATACATACATGATCCTGGAATTCCTGGGAACATTGCCTTGCCAGGAAGAACAGGAATATGCCGCACATGGTTTCATGCTGTGGGGCAACATGAACGCACGTTACAATCAAAACACCATGGGTTTTGTTTCCAACTCAGATGTATCGCCGGTGATGTACAATGATCCTTCCAGAGCATTTAATAATCCTGCATTGGTAGGTTACATGGAAAGCCATGATGAAGAACGCACCATGTATAAAAATCTTCAGTTCGGAAATTCCAATGGTAGTTACAATGTAAAAGACCTGAATACTGCCCTTGCAAGAGAAGAAGCTGCAGCTGCGATCTTCCTCGTAACACCGGGACCAAAAATGATCTGGCAGTTTGAAGAAAGAGGCTACGATATTCCGCTCACTTTTGGTGGCTCGAATGTTTCCAACAAGCCACCGCATTGGGAATATATGCAGGATCCTAACCGCAAACATTTATACGATACCTACAAAGCTGTCATGGATTTCAGGCGTGCACGCCCGAATGTTTACAACTCCGCTTTCTCTTATGATTTCAAGGATATCTTCGCCAGTGGTAACGGGCTTTACCGGTTATTCCAGGGAGGCGATAATATCACCAATAAGTTTATAACGGTATTGGCAAACCTTGATGTGGTGGCCATTACAAGGCCACTTCCATTGGCTGTCAATGGAACATGGACCAACATCCTCAGCAATGGTACCGGTACCGGTAAGAATGGCCCTACCGGCGCCAATTTCACTTATGCGGGGCCTGGTGAAACTATCACTTTGCAACCAGGCGAGTATCATATTTTCGAATCAGTTCCTTGTCTGACAGTTGCTCCGACAGTAACCACACCAGTATCTTTTTGCAACAATTCTACCGCTACAGCGCTTACTGCAACAGGTACTAATCTGATGTGGTATACTACATCAAGTGGTGGAACAGGATCTGCAACAGCACCGGTTCCGTCCACCACTACGGTTGGCAGCACTACTTATTACGTTAGCCAAAACCCGGGCTGCGAAGGCCCGAGAGCAGCGATCGTAGTAAACATTACCGCATTGCCTAATCCACCGGCAGTTACCACACCGGTAAATTATTGCCTGAACTCAACTGCAACGCCGCTTACGGCAACAGGTACCAACCTGTTATGGTATACCGCCCCATCCGGAGGCACAGGTTCAGCAACTGCTCCAACACCTGCAACAACAACCATCGGCAACACCATTTATTATGTAAGCCAGACTCCCGGCACTTGCGAAAGTCCGCGTACAGCCATTACCGTTACCATCACCGCAGGTACACCTGCACCAACGGTAACTACTCCGGTGAATTATTGCCTGAATGCTGCAGCAATCCCTCTTACAGCAACAGGTACCAGTCTTCTTTGGTACACCGGCCCAACAGGCGGTACAGGTTCAGCAACAGCACCAACTCCGTTGACAACAACAGCAGGTAATACTACCTATTATGTAAGCCAGACGCAGAGTTGTGGAGAAAGCCCAAGAGCGGCTATTGTTGTAACAGTGAATCCGGCGGTAACTTTCACGGTTGACGTTACACCTGCAGGATGTGGCAATAATGCCGGCATGATCACCATCACCACTACATCAGGTATCGCACCATTTGCCTACGCACTCAATGGCGGCGCTACACAGGCCTCCAATATTTTCACAGGTTTAGCAAGTGGAAATTATATCGTTCTTGTAACCGATTCAAAAGGTTGCAGCAGCACAATGACCGTAACCATTGCGGGAGCAACAGTACCTGCCCCACCAACGGTAACGGCTACACTAAGTTATTGTCAGAACGCCACCGCAACTGCATTGACAGCAACCGGTACAAACCTGCTTTGGTATAGTGCCGCCACCGGGGGAACAGGATCTGCTACTGCTCCTACACCATCTACCGGCACTGCGGGCACCACTAATTATTATGTGTCGCAATCCAACGGTACCTGCGAAAGCCCCAGAGCAATGATCGCTGTTACCGTAAATCCATTACCTGTCGCACCTGCAGTCACTTCGCCAGTTACCTATTGTCAGAATTCTACTGCCACTGCATTACAGGCAACAGGTAACAGCCTGTTGTGGTACACTGCAGCGAGTGGTGGCACAGGTTCTGCAACAGCAATCATTCCCGCTACAAATACCGCCGGGACTACCAATTATTATGTATCGCAAAGCAATACCTGTGGCGAAGGCCCACGTTCAATGATTCAGGTTGTGGTAAACGCAGCACCTGCGGCACCAACAGGATTGAACGTTACCAATATCGGCAACGGCTCGGCAACACTTAACTGGAATGGCCAGGCTGGTAATTTTTACACGGTGGAATACAGGACTGAAAATAGTACCAACTGGACAACTGCCGGCACCGGCATCACCAACAACAATGTAACTATCAACGGTATTTCTCAGGGAGTAAATTATCAATGGAGAGTAAGCGCCAATTGCAGCGCTGCCAACAGCGGAGTATACACGCAAAGTACCTTCGCTACTTCTTTCCGGAATAACACGATCATTAATACAAGGGATGGTATCGGTATAAAAATGTCTCCGAATCCTGTTCATTCAAATGCTATCATCGATTACAGTGTAAGCGGCTACGGACAGGTGGTTATTTCCATCGTGAGCACAAAAGGCGAAACGGTAACAATATTGATGAACACAGCGAAAGTGGCCGGCCAGCATTACCTGAATGTTACCAATGAATTCAATAACTTGTCTGCAGGCACTTATTTCCTGAGGGTTCAGCAAAACAAGAAAGAAAATTATATTGCATTTGTAAAACAATAATCCCATACAACATAGAGATGATAGAAACAGAAAGTAAATTATCGCAGAGCGAAAAAAGCATATTGACCATCCAGTCAGAAGTACAGAATACCAACCGCATCGCCTTATCGGTAGATTGCGTGATCTTCGGATTTGATGAGAACAAACTCAAAGTATTGCTGATAAGAAGCGATCTGAAAAAATACAAAGGCAAATGGTCGTTGCTCGGCGATCTGATCAAACCTGCCGAAGACCTGGACAAATCCGCTTACCGCATTTTGCAGCAGCGTACCGGCCTGGATGATATTTACCTGGAGCAGGTGCACACTTTTGGTGAAATAAAACGCCATCCGGCCGGCCGTGTAATAACGGTCGCCTATTACTCGCTGATCAATATTCAGCACCATAAGCTCAAGATCTACGACAATGAACTTCACTGGCACGATGTAAAAAACGTAACCGACCTGGCATTCGACCACCAGGAGATCTTTGATACCTGTTATAAACGTTTGCAAAAAAGGATCCTTGAACACCCATTGGGTTTCAATTTGTTACCTAAAAAATTCTCCCTGCGGGAATTACAGAACCTCTATGAATCCATCCTCGATACCAAGATGGACAGGCGTAATTTCCGAAAGAAATTTTTCTCCATGGACCTGCTCACCGACCTCAATGAAATGGAGCAGGATGTTCCCCATCGCCCTGGTAAATTATACCAGTTCAATTTCAAAAAATACGAGAAGAAAAAGAAAACCTGGATCGGAATCGACTTTTGATGTAAATGCAGCTATTACTGCGTTCCGAGGCTCTTTTTCTGGATGGTCTTATCATGGATGCTGGATGCTAGATGCTGGATATCAACGAGTAGAAATAAAGAAAGTTTGACAATTTCGACATTCCAGCAACCAGCAACCAGCATCCGGTATCGGCTTTCCGTCATTAAGTGGATAAATTCTTTAACAATTTATTTATATATTATAAAAAGTGTTTAATATTGTGTACTTTTTACACACTGCTTATTGTGTAAAAAGTACACGCTTGTTTCCTTAATAAAAACGATAATGATTGCATTATGAAAAAAACGACAATTGCCAAAATTGTAACTGTCGCTATGCTGTTCATGCTGAGTTCGGCAGTAGCATTAGCGCAAAGAGTAGTTACCGGTAAGGTGACGAATTCAAAAGATGGTTCCGCTGTAGCTGGTATTACAGTTACAGTAAAAGGGACCACTACTTCCACACAAACAGGTTCTGATGGTACTTACAGGCTCGAAGCTCCTTCCGGCGCACGTCTTGTATTCACTTCCGTTGGCTTCACTACACAGGAAGCTGCTGCGAATGAAAACAGCACGATTGTCCTGGTAGAAGCTTCTACCCGTCTTGAAGATGTGGTAGTGGTAGCTTACGGTACCCGAAAAAAATCAGACCTCACAGGTTCTGTTACTTCTGTAGGTGTCAAAGATTTCCAGAAAGGAAATATCAACTCTACCGAGCAATTGCTTGTGGGTAAAGTTGCAGGCCTTGAAGTAACTACCGGCGGCGGTGCTGCAGGTGGTGGTAGCCGTATCCGTATCAGGGGTGGTGCATCACTCAATGCTTCCAACGATCCGTTGGTGGTGATCGATGGTATCCCTGTAGAAGGCAACGGCATTTCAGGCGGACCAAATATTCTGAGCACGATCAACCCGGATGATATCGAATCGATCAGTGTGCTAAAAGATGCTTCTGCTACTGCATTGTACGGCTCAAGGGCATCTAATGGCGTAATGATCGTTACCACTAAAAAAGGAAGGCCTGGAAAAACAGTTTTCAATTTCAATACAAAACTTTCCCTTGCCCATGTAAGCAATTATGTGGATGTATTGAATGGCGACCAGGTAAGGTCTATCATTACTGCAGATGCTGCTGAACAAGGAAACAATACTTATGCAACCAAACTAGGCACTGCAAATACAGACTGGCAAAAACTGATCTTCCAGGACGCGATGGGTTTTGATAATAACCTTAGCGCTACCGGCAGCTTCAAAGCTGGTAAATCAGTTGTTCCTTTCAGGGCTTCTCTTGGTTACCTCAACCAGGAAGGTACTTTGAAAACGAACCAGTTCAACAGGGTAAGTACTTCATTGAATCTTTCTCCTAAATTCTTCGATGATCACCTGTCAGTGAACATCGCTGCAAAATATGCACACACCGGAAACACCTTCGCAGATGAAGGAGCTATCGGAAGTGCGATCAATTTCGATCCTACACAATCTCCATACGATGCCGCTAACAAATACGGCGGATATTTCCAATGGCTGACTCCTGCAGGGATCCCGGTAAACACCAACGGCCCGTCTATCGCTCCAAACCCGCTCGATCTTTTATACCTGCGTGATAACACGTCTGACGTGAACAGGTTCATCGGAAACGTTCAGCTCGATTACAAATTACATTTCTTCCCGGATCTGCATGCCTTGATCAATCTTGGTATCGACAAGACTACCGGTAAAGGACATGACAATATCGATTCTTCTTCTGTTACCAATTACAACGTTGGCGGAAGGCGCAGCCATTACGAACAAAGCAAACGCAATAAGATCTTTGATGCGCAACTGTTATACACCAAGGATATTAACAGCAGCCTGAAACTGGATGCGATGATCGGGTATAGCTATCAGACTTTCTTCACAGAAAGCCTGAATTATGCACAACTGAACCTGAAAGGCGATACCATTCCAGGTACTATCCCGACATTTGCAACGGATCCGCTGGAATTCAGGCTGGAATCCTACCTCAGCAGGCTGAATGTAAGCTTCAAAAACAAATACCTGTTGACTGCATCAGTGCGCAGGGATGCGACCTCTAAATTTTCAAGAAACAATCGCGAAGAATACTATCCTGCAGTAGCATTTGCCTGGAAAATGAAAGAAGAATTTTTCCGCAATGTAGCAGCTATCAACGAATTGAAACTTCGCCTGGGTTATGGTTACACCGGTAACCAGGACGGGATTGATTATTATGCTTACCTGGCCAGGTACCGCAGAAGTGAACCAACCGCTCAATACCAGTTCGGTAATCAATTTTACACTTTCCTCCGCCCGTCTGCTTATGACGAGAACCTGAAATGGGAAAAAACAGAAACCATGAACATCGGACTTGACTGGAGCCTGTTTAGGAACAGGGTAAGTGGTTCGGTAGATGTATACCAGAAAAAAACCAAAGACCTGTTGAGCGTGGTTCCTGTAGCTCCGGGAGCAAACTTCGATATCTCCCTGCTGACCAATGTGGGTAACATCACCAACCGTGGCGTTGAAGTGACTGTAAATACCACGCCTGTTAAAACAAGGGATTTCTCCTGGGATCTTGGCTTCAACTTTACTTACAACAAAAATGAGATCACCAACCTGTTGAAAAACCCTGATCCGAATTTCAAAGGTATCAACGTGAGTGACATACAGGGTGGAACCGGTAACAAGATCGGTAAATACATTGTAGGATATGCGCCATTCGTTTACAGTGTTTACAAACAGGTGTATGATGAAGCAGGCAAACCTATTGAAGGTTTATATGAAGATATCAACCGTGATGGAGTTGTTGATGCAAATGACCGTTACCTCTACAAAAAACCAGCTGCGGATGTGTTGCTTGGTATCAATACACAGGTTTCTTACAAAAAATTCTCTTTGGGCATAGCTGGGCACGGCGCTTTTGGCGGTTACCTGTACAACAACTATAATTCCAACAACAGCATCCTTGCCAACCTCAGGGATCCATTAGGAATTGTAAGGAACGGCGGAACCAATTATCTCGAAAGCGGTTTCAAATTGAGGAACCTGTTGTCTGATTATTATATCGAGAACGCTTCTTTCTTCAGGATAGATAATATCAACTTCGGTTATTCTTTCGGAAGGATCATCCGCAACAAAGCAAGCCTGCGTTTGAATGCCAGCATTCAAAACGTACATACGTTTACCAAATACAGTGGTGTCGATCCTGAAAGTTCCAATTCAACCGGCGTAGATAATACTATCTACCCTCGTCCAAGGATATACAGCGTAGGGGCAAGCATCGATTTTTAATTAAAAAAATTATCATACAATGAAAAATATTTCAATCAAAAAGACACTGGTGCTTGTTACCCTCACAGCGGTATTGGCATCATGCGCAAAAAACCTCGACCTGTTTCCGGCCAATGACCTGACTCAGAACCAGGTATATGCAAACGCAGCCGGGTACAAGAGCATCCTGGCCAAAATTTATGGCACACTGGCCATTGCCGGTAACAAAGGCCCTGCCGGCTCACCGGATATCGGTGGAGGACTGGATGAAGGTTCACAGGTTGGTTTTATCCGTGCCTTCTTCAACCTGCAGGAACTGCCAACTGATGAAGCGGTAGTAGCCTGGGATGACCAGACGATCAAAAATTTCCATGGCCTTAGCTGGAACAGTTCAGATCCGTTCATCCTCGGTATGTATGCACGCCCGATCTACAACGTAACACTCATCAATGAATATCTTCGTGAAGCTACCGACGCCAAGCTGGCTGAAAGAAACATCACCGGTGCTGATGCGGATGATATCAAAAAATCACGTGCAGAAGCCAGGTTCCTGAGAGCTTTCAATTACTGGGTAATGCTGGATCTTTTTGGTAAATCAACTTTCATTACAGAAACTGATGGTGTAGGTACTTTCCTGCCCAAAGAAATTTCAAGGACAGACCTGTTCAATTATGTTGAGTCCGAATTGCTGGCGATACAGGATGATCTTGCCGCGGTAAAAACTGCGGAATACGGCCGTGTAGACCAGGGTGCAGACTGGGGTTTACTCGCAAAACTTTACCTCAATGCCAAAGTATATATCGGTGTTGATAAAAACACAGAAGCGATCACTTTCGCCAAGAAAGTGATCGGTGGCGGCTATGCATTACAGCCAAGGTACGATCAGCTGTTCATGGCAGATAACGACAAACGCAAAGACGAATTCCTCTTCGTGGTAAATTGCGACGGGCTTCGTACCCAATCATTCGGTAACACTTCTTTCTTTATTCATGCACCTGCCGGTGACGACAATGCAGACTATGGCGCATCCGGTGGCTGGGCTGGTTACAGGGCTACAAAAGGCCTGTCTGATCTTTTCCCGGCAACTGGTGCAGGAGATGTAGACAGCACCAAAGATAAAAGAGGAGCTATGTTCTATACTTCTCTCAGGAAAGCTAGCCCATCGCAGATCGCGATCGGAAATATCGGCGATTTCAAAACCGGTATGGCTGTAAAAAAGTATATCAATAAACGTTCCGATGGCGGACCAGTATCGGATAATACCCTTGCCTATGCTGATATCGATTTCCCGATCATGCGTTTGTCTGAGATCTACCTGATCTATGCAGAAGCAGTATTGCGTGGCGGTACAGGTGGCGACAGGCCTACAGCATTGGGTTACATCAACCTGATGAGAAACAGGGTTTCCGCTACTCCATGGGTTGACGCAGATCTTACCTTACAACATATCCTCGATGAAAGAGGAAGGGAACTTTTCTGGGAAGGACACAGAAGGACGGATCTTGTGCGCTACAACTTACTCACTACAGCTACTTACCTGTGGCCATGGAAAGGTGGTGTATCTGGCGGTACCGCTGTAGATGCAAAATTCAACATCTACCCTATCCCTGCCGACAACAGGACTGCAAACCCTAACCTGACTCAAAACACAGGCTATTAATTTAAAACGATAAATTTTCATACAATGAAAAATTTAATTAAAAATATATTTCTGCTGTCGCTTTTTGCAATCGCTTTCACAGCCTGCAAAAAAGATGAAAACAAAACAGTATTCGAAGAAGGTACAGCGCCTTCCGCCACCTCTTCTTTATCCGGATCTGTTACGCTGGTAAAAGCCAGTAAAGACCTTCCGTTCATTACATTTACCTGGACGAACCCGAATTACAGCTTCAATACAGGGGTGAGTTCACAGGATGTATCCTATGCTGTACAGTTAGATACTACCGGCACTGCAGGAAGTTCTAAATTCATTACGTTCGCCATTACTAAAGTAGACCTTACCAAAACCTATACACATGGCGAATTGAATACTTTCCTTATCAAATCAAAAGGAGAAGGCGGCCTCGGATTGGAGCCACTGGTGCCGCATGATGTGCGCATCAGGATCAAATCCTATCTCGGAACAGAATCGGACACCAACCCGACCAACCTGTATTCTGATACGATGGCTTTAAATGTTACTCCATACTCAGTTGACCCGGATCTTTGGATCACTGGTGATGCCACTCCAAGCGGCTGGACCAATACCCCACCTGCTACACAGAAATTTACATACGACAGGCCTAGCAATAGCTTTAATCTTACAATTGCTTTACCTGCAACCGGTACACTCGAAGGATATAAATTCCTGACAATTTCCGGTGCATGGCAGCCACAATGGGGCGGAGCTCCTGCAACAGGCGGTACCATTTCTGAAAATCCGGGCGGCGGCAGCGACCCTGCGGCTATCAAAGCTCCGGCAGTAGCAGGAAACTACAAACTCACAGTGAGCCTTGCCAACAAGACACTAACAGTTGTAAAACTTTAATACCATTCATTGCTTAAATAATTTATCATGAAAAATATATTTCGTTCACTTGCCGCCATCACAGCTTTCAGCCTGCTGTTTACCGCTTGCGATAAAGTTGATGACCTTCCGGTATATGCAGATGGCACCGCTCCTGTGTTGAAAAGCTCAGCAGCTACCGTGGCACCAACCGCAACAGATTCGCTGAATAATGTGGTTTCCTTTACCTGGGATAATCCCCGTTTTGCTGCAGACAGCGCTACTTTCAAATACATCCTGCAGATCGATACCGCTAATGGATCTTTTGCAAAAGCAAATACTAAAACCATCACAGGTGCACTCAGCGCATCACTGATAGGAAAAGAATTGAACACCATGTTGCTCAATTATGGTTTCTTATTCAACGTTCCTCACGATCTCTATGTAAGAGTGATCGCTTCTTATGCCAATAATAACGAGCCCAAATATTCCAACGTCGTTAAACTGACGGCAAGTGCATACAAGGTTCCGCCAAAGATCGCGTTGCCATCTTCCGGCGTATTGTTCATGGTAGGTGATGCAACCCAGACCGGATGGACAAACCCTGCTTCCAACCCTACACAACAACTGGCACGTATAGACGAAACTACCTGGGGTGGTATTATGAATATTGTCGGCAGCAAAGAATACCTTGTACTACCGGTAAGCGGAAACTGGGATCATAAATATTCTGTAGCGATCGACAACGCACCGGTTAGCGGCGGCGATTTCGGATATGATCTTGCAAAAAACTTCAAAGGCCCTGCTACTGATGGCTGGTACAAAATGATCTATGATTTCCAATATGGCAAATACACCGTCAGCAGCACAGGCACACCATTCACAGGTATTGCTCCAACCGACCTGTTTATCGTGGGTGATGCTACACCAGGCGGCTGGGACAACCCGGTACCTGCTGCGCAGAAATTCACAAAAGTAAGTCCTACTTTATTTGAACTCACGATCACATTGAACGGTGGTAAACAATATTTGTTGTTGCCTGTTAATGGTAGCTGGGACCACAAATTCGGTGGAACCGATAAAGCATTCAGTGGAATCCTTGCTGATGGCGATGTACCAGGTTCTAACACACCTGCACCGGATGTAACCGGTAGCTACAAAATTGTAGTGAACTTTGCAAATCATGCATACACTGTTACAAAATTGTAATAAATTAAAACAGTTTTAAAAAAAGCCCCGGATGTTCCGGGGCTTTTTTATTTCCAAAAATATCATAGCAATAGACAATAAAACAATGAACAATGGATAAAGTTTTCTTCCTTCATTGATCGTTATATGATCCTCCATTTTCCACTGTGAAATTATATATTATCTCTTCCAACTTTTTTTGTCTAACCCCTTAAAAAAGTGGAACTTCACCCCTCTTCCAACATGCATCACAAAACTTAAAATGATGATCAGATCAATCTTGAAAAATTGCCGTTCTTTATTTCTCTTTATTTCCCTTACAACCATTTACAGTATTGCGCTTGCGCAAAATCCGGTTCGGGAGATCGGTAATATAAAATCGGTAAAAATATCAGGACAGGAAACCTCCATCACTACCGATAACGGTTATGCGAATATTGTAGTTTATTCTGCTTCAATTATCCGTGTAAGGATCGACAAAAAACCTTTACAAGCCGATCAATCTTACGCAGTCATTTCAACACCGGAAAAAACAAATGCCTCCATAAAAAATAATGCGGCAGAAATAATCATCCAGACAGATTCGCTTAAAGCGGTTATACAAAAGAAACCGTTCTCTATCGCTTTTTACAACAACGATGGAAACGTGATCAATGAAGATGAAAAAGGATTAACTACGTCATGGGTAGCCAATGAAGTTACCACGTACAAACACATGCAGGAGAAAGAACGCTTCATCGGCCTCGGCGAAAAAACCGGCAATCTCGATCGCAAAGGCAATGGTTATACTAACTGGAATACCGATGTATATGGCTACAGGACAGACGCAGACCCTATCTACAGCACCATCCCGTTTTACATCGGCATACATCACGGACTCAATTACGGTATTTTTTTAGACAATACTTTCCAATCGGATTTTAACTTCGGTGCCAGCAATGACCGCTTTTCTTCTTTTGGTGCAAGAGATGGCGAAATGAATTATTATTTCATTTATCATACTACCGTTAAAGATATCATCCGATCCTACACTCAGCTCACCGGCCGCATGAAACTACCGCCACTGTGGAGTTTGGGCTATCAGCAAAACCGCTACAGTTATTATCCCGATACCGAAGTGTTGCGCATAGCGCAAACATTGCGGGAGAAAAAGATCCCCGCGGATGGCATCACACTCGACATTCATTACATGGATAAATACCAGCTTTTTACCTGGGATAAAGAACGTTTCCCCAATCCGCTGCAGATGACAACGAAGCTGAAAGAAATGGGTTTTAAAACCACCGTGATCGTGGACCCGGGTATAAAGATCGTTCCCGGTGCTCCTGCATTTGAAAGAGGATTAAAAGCAGATGCTTATGTGAAATATGTAGATGGGAAATATTATAGCGGACAAGTATGGCCGGGCTGGTGTTACTTCACCGACTTCACCAGTTCGAAAGGAAGGGATTTTTGGAAAAAGGAAGTGAGATTTTTTCCGGATAACGGAGTTACCGGCATCTGGAATGATATGAACGAGATCGCTACCTGGGGACAAAAAATGCCGAACAATGTGATCTTTGACCTGGAAGGTAAAAAAGGATCGCACCTGCAGGCACATAACATTTATGGTACATTGATGGCACGTACCAGCTACGAAGGTATCAGGGCGGCTATGCCGGATGAACGCCCCTTCATCCTTACCCGTTCCGGCTATGCAGGTATGCAACGTTACACCGCCATCTGGACGGGTGATAACCGCTCCGAAGAAGATCATATGTTATTGGGAGTGCGCCTGCTCAACAGTCTTGGCTTAAGTGGTGTCCCATTCACTGGTATGGACATTGGCGGTTTCACCGGAAACCCTACTGCGGGGCTTTACGCAAGATGGATACAGGCAGGAGCTTTTTTTCCGTACTTCAGAAACCACACAACGCTTAACAGCAAAGCATCTGAGCCATGGAGTTATGGCGAAGAAGTGACGGAGATCGCAAAGAATTATATCAGCCTCCGGTATAAATTATTACCTTACCTCTACTCTACTTTTTATGAAGCTACACAGAATGGAATGCCCGTTGTTCGCTCTCTGGCGATAGATAATACGCATGATAGCCTGGTGTACGAACCGGCTTTCCAAAACCAGTTCTTATTTGGCCAATCCATTTTGGTAGCCCCGGTAGAGAGCACCAAAGAAATGACGAAAGTTTATCTGCCTGCAGGCAATTGGTATGATCTTTACACAGACAAAAAAGAAGCTGGTGCCGAAGAGAAAATGGTCGAACTCAAACTGCAGCGTTTACCCGTTTACGTGAGAGAAAGCGCCATCATTCCGATGCAGAGCCTCGTACAGACCACTGCAGATGCGCCAACAGATACACTGAAGGTACATATCTACAATGGTACGATACCAAACAGCTTCGTGTATTATGAAGATGATGGAAGATCCTTCGCCTACGAGCAGGATAATTATTACAGAAGAGAAATACGTTTTGATCCAAAAAATAAAACGCTCTCATTTGAAAAAGCCACAGGCAAATCGTCATCAAAATTCAAACAATTGCTGATCGTATTACATGGCTTTAATGATTCAGATAAATTCAGCAGTAACGGTATATCACTGGCTTCATCATCTGCCAAAACATTTATGATCGCCGACGAAAAGAAGTTTGCGCCTACACAAGAATTAAAGATCACTAACAATGCTGATGCATTCAGCATAAAGTACTAATAAGGATAATCGCAGATTTCAAAGGGATGGTTGGATTACTAAGATTATTTTTACTTCGTAAAAATAAAAATGCAGTTTATAAAAGATACAACGCCTTTTATAAACTGCATTTCTGTTTTTTGCTTTGCAAAAAACAATCTGCGAAATCGCATCATCTTTTTGAAATCTGTGATCACTTTTTCTTCTTCGGTACGATCAGCGATGGAAGATCCAACGCCGATGCATTCAGCATAAAATATTAATAAGGATAGTCACAGATTTTAAAAGGATGGTTGGATTACACAAATTATTTTTACTTCGTAAAAATGAAAATGCAGTTTATAAAAGATACAACGCCTTTTATAAACTGCATTTCTGTTTTTTGCTTTGCAAAAAATAATCTGCGAAATCGCATCATCTTTTTGAAATCTGTGATCCCTTTTTCTTCTTCGGTATGATCAGCGATAGATATTCCTCCATCCCCTCCTTCACCGTTTTCATCACCAGTTTTCTAAAAGCTTCCGGCTCACGGGATACCTGCGCCGCTTCCAGATCTTTGTAATAATTACTCCTGCTCGCCATATCCCCTTTCAGGTTGGCGATAAAATATCCGTTTCTCAAAAGTATCAGGTTCATCAGCAGGCGGCTTGTGCGGCCATTACCATCAATGAACGGATGTATACCAGCCAGCATCCAATGCATATCCGCAGCGAGTAAAACAGGATGCAGAATGTGCACCTGGGTATGGTAATATTTTATCAGCTTTTGCATTTCATCCATTACATCATAATGTGCCACAGGTATGTGCCTGCTGCCGGTAATGCGCACATCGGCTTTGCGATATTGACCGGCGTTATCCTTATCAATTGTTTTCAACACCAGGTAATGTAACTCTCTTACCAGGCGTTCGGTGATTTCCGTTTTTGCGTTAGCAATATCGTAGATATACTCCAGCGCCTCCGAATGATTGATCACTTCCAGGTGCTCCCGCATTGATTTCCCGGCGATGGTGATGCCTTTGTTTATCACAAGGGAGGTTTCCTGTAAAGACAAAGTATTGCCTTCTATCCTGTTGCTTTCGTAGGTATAATTGGTGTTGAAATATTCACGAAGCTTTTGCAGCTGGGTATCATTTAAGGGATGCGCTTTCCTGATCTCTTTTTTTATTGAATCCAGTTCTGCCAAAGAATTTTTGACCTCTCTCTTCACAGCCACTTTTGCGCTACGTACATACACCGCCATTTTCTCTTCCACAAATGATAATACATCTCCCGCTTCAGGATATGCTTTTATTTGTTCAAATATCTTCTCAGCAAGCCAGTACTTTTTAAGCTCGGAAATTTTCATGCTCAAAATAGTGGCTATTTGCTCGAGATTTTTTTCTGCGGGCAGGCGCTCTCCTTTTTCGTACCTGCTCCATAGAGTGCTGTCAATCTTCATTTGATGAGCGATATCCTTGATCAGCAGATTTTTTTTTAGCCGGCGGTCTTTGATAATTCCATGCAATGTTTCCATATGACTAATTTTAACCTGACAAATTTAGTCATTTTAGTAATTAGGCGCATACAAAAGAAAAATCTGTTGTAAAATAATGAATGGGCTAAAATCAATTGCCCCGGGCTTAAGCCCGGGGCAATTGATTTTAGCCCATTCATTATTAATTATTCATTATTAATTATTCATTATTAATTATTAATTATTGGTTATTTCCTCCAACACCTTCCCCACACTCGCATTCGGCATCTGTATCTGTAATTTCGCTGCTACGGTTGGTGCAATATCCGTCATATACACAGTACGATTTGATTTTCCATGCTTTACTCCCCAACCGTAAAACAACAGTGGAATATGCGAATCATAAGGATTCCACAAGCCGTGTGTAGTTCCTTTATTGTATCCATCAAAATAACCCGGGCGAACAAGGAACTGTATATCTCCGCTTCGGCTGGCGTTGTATCCATTGATCACCATCGTCCTTATTGGCTCTGGCAACACTGTAGTATTTCCATCTGCCGTTTCAAAAACAGATGTGATAAATGGTTTTGCCCTCAGCTTTTTCATCACAAATTTTTTCACCGCTTTCACATCAACGCCTCTCGTTTCCATGCTATCGGTATTAAGATAAAGCTGGTAATTCTGCAGGTTCATGATCGCGTTGTTGAAACCGAAACTATCACTGATAGCTTTATTCAATTCTGTACGGAAGCCTTCATCCGAAAAAGTTCCGGCAGGTATATTGTGTTCTTTCAGAAAACCGGGAATATGTGCTGCGCCATGATCCGCGGTAAGGAACATCATGTAATTTCCTTTGCCCACTTTGTTATCGAGGTAAGCGAGGAAGTCTGCGATATCCTTATCCAGCCTCAGGTAGGTATCTTCTGCTTCAATGGAATTAGGCCCAAACTCATGCCCTATATAATCAGTGGACGAAATACTCAATGCCAGGAAGTCAGTCACACTGCCGGTTCCAAGCTTCTCGTTAACGATCGCTTCTTTTGCAAATTCAAAAGATAATGTTGTGCCGTATGGAGTATATTTAACGGCTAAGTATTTATTGTTGGTGATTGCAGATACTTTGTGCGGAAACGTCGTTGTTTTCTCGCCGGGAATAGTACTTTCATATTCTTTTTCATCGGCTGTGCTTAATGTATAAGAACTAATTGGATACAAAGTATTCCAATCTGTTTTCATTAATTCACCCGCCCTGTCCCTGGAATTGTAATCGTTTACCCAGCCTGGTAACTGCTTCATGTAAAAAGTGCTGGTGATCCATTTCCCTGTTTTTTCGTCGAACCAATAAGCCGCATTGGCCGATTGTCCCGCCGGAAGTATACCTCCACGGTCCTTCAGGGCAACGCCGATCACTTTACTCTGGAAATTATTGCTTAATCTCAATTCATCGCAAACCGTAGTTGCCCAGCAATTCCTGGGGCTCATTTTGCCTGCCCGTTCATTGGGTGCTATGCCTACTGCTTCAACACTACTGTCTTCGGTACAATACATATTTTTCCGCAGGCTTTTTTCGTACCAGTTATTACCCACAATACCATGCGTAGCCGGTACACCACCGGTGTAAACAGTAGTATGCCCCACTGCCGTGTAAGTTGGCACATAAGGAATAAAAGTATTTTCATAACTGAAGCCCTGTCCGATCAGCCTCTTAAAGCCCCCGGTACCATAGCGGGCCTGGTAGCGGTAGAGATAATCCCAGCGCATCTGGTCGATCACAAGCCCCACCACCAGTTTGGGTTTTGCGGGAGCAGCAGCTGTACTATTTTTTTGAGCAAAAGCTGCCGGCCCTGTAAGCAGCAAGACAAAAAATAAAAATCTTTTATTCATGTAGCGTTATTTTTTACAAATATAAAAGAAATGAGTCCTTTGGCCGATTGGTACAGATTAAGACAGTGTTACGGATTGTTTTGCCGGGAAGGCGGGAAGATGTAAACGATTTACTCAATGTCTTCCCGTCTTCCCGGCAATATTTTCCTTGCCCTAAGACGTGGAAAGATGTCTTTTGCCTGTAAAACCTTATTTTTGCAGCCGGTAAAAAAGCATGAAACCGGTTGTGGCTACGAGGTGGCATCGTTCCGGCAAATAAATTTTCTATTAAATACTTAAGAAAAATGGATGTATTTGAAAAACTAGTGAAGGATGGCGGCCCTATCGGCCAGCATATGGACAGGGCTCATGGTTATTTTGCGTTCCCGAAGCTGGAAGGTGAACTGGGGCCAAGGATGAAATTCAGGGGTAAAGATATGATCGTGTGGAGCCTCAATAATTACCTCGGGTTGGTAAACCACCCGGAAGTAAGGGCAATTGATACAAAAGCTGCGGAAATGTACGGTATGGGTAACCCGATGGGTGCCCGTATGATGAGCGGGAATACCGAAAAACATGATGAGCTCGAACGTGTGCTCGCCAGATTCACCAATCGTGAAGATGCTATGCTGCTCAACTTTGGTTACCAGGGTATCATGAGTTGTATCGATGCATTGGTAAACCGCAGGGACGTGATCGTGTACGATGCCGAAAGCCATGCCTGTATAGTAGATGGGATCCGTCTTCATATGGGCCAGACTTATGCATTCAAACATAACGATATCGCGGATTGCGAAAAACAGCTGATCCGTGCACAAAAGATCGCTGAGAAAAATGGCGGTGGTATCCTCGTGATCACCGAAGGGGTATTTGGAATGGATGGTGAGCAGGGTATCCTGAAAGAGATCGTTGAGTTGAAGAAAAAATATGAGATCCGCATCCTCATCGATGATGCACATGGATTTGGTTATATGGGCCCAACAGGTGCCGGTGCGGATGAAGCACAGGGTTGCCAGGATGGGATCGACCTTTACTTCAGCACATTTGTAAAAAGTATGGGTAGCATCGGGGCATTTATTTCGGGGCCAAAAAATGTATTGAAATATCTGCGTTACAATGTACGCAGCCAGATATTCGCCAAGAGCCTTCCTTTGCTGATCGTGGAAGGTATGCTTACACGTATGCAGATGGTATTGTCGATGCCGGAACTCAGGGAAAAACTATGGCACAATGTATCCCGCCTGCAAAGCGGACTAAAAGAACGTGGTTTTGATATCGGCCATACCAATTCGCCGGTAACCCCTATCTACATGAAAGGTGATGTGCCTGAAGCTACACAGATGGTGATGGACCTGAGGGAAAATTATCACATTTTCTGCAGCATCGTGGTATACCCTGTTATCCCGAAAGGCGATATCATTTACAGGCTTATCCCAACCGCGGCGCACAGCGATGAAGATATCGACCTGACGTTGAAAGCGTTTGAAGAAACAAAAAAGAAACTGGATGCCGGGTTGTACAAGGCGGATGATATCCCGGATATGGCAGGATAGTGGGTAATGGATAATTCTATAATGGATAATGGATAATGCCTTCCATTCGTAACGATTTTCTTCTTTGAAAGTCATTGCGGATGGAAGGCATTACCCATTATATAATTATCCATTAAACATTACCTTTATCCTCTAAAAATAAACATCATGCGCTCGATCATTCTAGCTTTCTTAATAACTTTCGGCGGCTTTGCCGCAACGGCCCAAACGGCGGCTACACCAGCAACCGTGGCTACCAAAAAAATCAACGAGCCAACTGTAGTGGAAGCAGGCTGCGGAAGCTGCATCTTTCACATGAAAGACAAGGGCTGCAACCTGGCTGTAAAGATCGACGACAAAACTTATTTCGTTGATGGCGCTTCTCTGGACGATATGGGTGATGCCCACGCTAATGATGGTATGTGTAATGTATCACGAAAAGCTACCGTAACCGGATCGGTGGTAAACGATCGTTTTGTTTCTACCAGTTTCAAGCTGCTTCCCCTGGAAAAGAAAAAACCATAATTCTTGAAGAAAAATGCTTTTTTCCTAACAACTAACGGCAACCATCAAACGCCGATGCATTCGTGGTTGCCAGATGCAGATCCAACCTGTATCCTGCACATTGTGCATGGTATGGCTGAATATGCCGCACGATACGAACCGATCGCGGCAATGCTGGTAGCAAAAGGTATTGCTGTGTATGCCCACGACAACCGGGCTCACGGAAATACCATTCCGGCGGAAGATCTGGGAATAGGTGAAGAAGACTGGTTTTACAAACAGGTAGAAGATATACGAGACATCATTCAATATCTGTGCAAGCAACATCCCGGTAAAAAAATATTTCTTCTTGGGCATAGCATGGGTTCTTTTTTGAGCCAGCGTTATTTTCAATTATATGGAAAAGAGATCAACGGATTGGTCTTATCAGCATCTAACGGTACCGCAGACCCGCTGATGGGGATCGGCATCGCGGTAGCAAAGCTGCAGTACAAGATCGTTGGCAAAAAATACCGCAGCACGTTGATCGATTCACTTTCGTTCGGACAATTCAACCGGGCTTTCAAACCCAATCGTACTACCAACGACTGGCTCAGCAGAGATGAAAAAGAAGTAGACAAATATGTAGCCGATCCGCTTTGCGGATTTGTATGCAGTGCAGGTTTCTTTTATTATTTTTTCAAAGGTATCCGCGATGCATTCAACCCGAAAAATATCGGGCAGATACCACACGATGTACCGGTATATTGTTTTGCCGGCGACCAGGACCCGGTGGGATTAAAAGGAAAAGGCTTTTTGGCATTAATTGAAAAATGGAAAAAAGCTGGAGTAAATAATATCTCGTACGATCTTTATCCACGTGGCCGGCATGAGATGTTGAACGAGATCAACAGGGATGAAGTGGTGAATAATATGATGAAGTGGTTGATAGATGTGGGCGTCGTCGTTCTATAAGACGCCCGGAGGTTTTGAAAACCTCCGGGGTCTGCATTCTTAATTCTTAATTTTTAATTGATGACTTATAAAGTTCCTTCCCAAACAAAGATCGGCCACGTACATTTAAAAGTTTCCGATCTTGAACGTAGCATGGAATTCTATTGCGGCCTGCTGGGTTTTGAAGTCACCACTATGTATGGACAACAAGCGGCGTTCATTTCTGCCGGTGGTTACCATCATCATATCGGGCTCAACACCTGGTACAGCAAAGGCGGATCGCCTGCGCCGGTTCATAGCGCCGGATTATTCCACACCGCTATTTTGTACCCTACGCGTAAAGATCTTGCATTTATCTACAAAAGATTGCTCGATGCAAAATACCCCTTCACCGGCTATGCCGACCATGGCGTTTCAGAAGCCCTCTATCTCAACGATCCGGATGGGAATGGAGTAGAGCTATATTGGGACAGGCCGAAAGAAGAATGGAAATATAATGAGGATGGCAGCATCGTAATGTATTCGGAAGCGCTGGACCTGGAAGCTTTGCTGGCAGAAATAGAATAAGGAATAAGAAAGATTAAATAAGGAATAAGAAAGTAAGGTACTTCCGGAAGTATCCACTTTCTTATTCCTTATTTTTTATTCCTTATTTCTTATGGCCGATATACAAAAACTTTTCCATCAAGCCCACAAGCCCATCCGTGTGTGGCATCGGTAAAATGTATTTCTATCAATAGGTTGCCCGAGCGGATCACTGGTTCCCAATGAACCCCGGCATCTGTGGTTTTAAGTAGCTTCCGTCCCACAACAAAATAGCCGGTATCGCTGTCAACAAAATGTATATCGTTAAATCCGTTTGCCGATCCTGCCGGTATATTATATATTTTCGTCCAGTTGGTTCCGCCATCTGCTGTTTTCCACAAGCTGTTGTCATCAGAATAGAAACCCGTGTTGAGATTCAGGAATTGTATGGCCTGTGGCTTTGCGAGCGTTGCATTGCGGATTTTTGACCAGCCTGCACCAGCATCGTTGGTTTTGAAAATACCATCTGGTTTGAGTATAAATCCGTTGACATCATCCAGAAAAAATAACGTAGAAAAATTTGATCCGGAACCAAAACTATATCCGCGTGTAAAATTCGCTCCTCCATTGGTAGATTTCCAGATAGATGATTCACTGGACAGATAGCAGGTATTGGCACTACTAAAAAAACCATCCTGAAAAGTTTCACCATTATATGAATATGTTACACTGTCAATAGCATTACCAGCATTTTGAGTAGTATATGCCGTCAGTTTATTGGCAACAAAACAGGCACGGTTGCCATTAGCGACGGCAAGGTGCGCAAATGCATGACTGGGTGTAGTAGAAAATAATTTTGTCCAGGTTAATCCACCATTTGTAGATTTATAAGCATTGGCACCGCCAACGAGGTAGCCGGTATTGTTATCGGCGAAAAAAATATCAGCGAACCCTTCTGAAGAGGATGGAGTGACAGCCGCTGCCCATCCTGTTGATAAAGTATCCGGTAAAATTACCGGAGGCAAAACAGGTGGCTCTGGTACCGGATCGCCATTTGGGCCACCAGAACAAGATGCCAATACAAAGATGATCACTAACAGGTGCAGATAAAATTTCATAGAGTAGTTTTAGTAGCAATAAAAATAATCACAGATTATCAAAGATGGCGCAGATTTCGCGGATTATTTTGCTACCGCAAAATAAAATGCATTTATTACAAAATTCAACGATCAAACGTTGCTCAATTTTGTAATAAATGCATTTCCGTTTTCACGAAGTGAAAATAATCAGCGCTATCCATCCCTATCCTCTTTGATCAGCGATCGGCTTTCCTGCACTCTCAACCAACCGCCGTCAGGGTCTCCAACCGCCGTCAGGGTCGCTGACCGCTGACGGGGTTTACCCCCATTCTTAATTCTTAATTCTTAATTCTTAATTATAAGGCCATTCCCTCTTCATCTTAGCCTGCACAAAATACACCACCAGCCCACTCACCAGCACCGCCAAAAAACTCAGCATGATCTTGCTTCCGGTTGCCCAGAACACAAACAACCACATCGCTATCGCCAGTATCACCGGCAAAGGATACAATGGCATCTTGTAAGGCAATCCTGTTGTGCCTTTGCGCCTGCGCAATAACACTATGCCAACTGCCTGCCCGATAAACTGCACCATGATACGCATCGCCAGTATACCGCTGATGATATCACCCATCCTGAAAAGCAGGCTAAATACAAATGCCAGTCCTGCCAGCACCAGCAGCGACACATAAGGAAAGTTTTTCGTCGGGTGCAGTTTGGCGAATATTTTAAAGAACGCCCCATCCACTGCAGCCGCATAGGGCACACGGCTATAGCCCAGCATCACCGCAAACAACGAAGCCAGCGCTACCCATAAGATCATTACTGTAGCTATCATGGCCGCTGTATGTCCGTATAATCTTTCAATGAAAACACTCACTACAAATGTGTTGAGTTTCTTATCCTCCCAGCCTTTTATTTCCTGCCAGGGGATAACACTGCTTATACTCAGGTTCATCGAAAGATAAAGTATCGCAATGCCGATGACAGAGATGAACATGCTCCGCGGAATATTTTTACCGGGGTTTTTTATTTCGCTACCAAGATGGCATACATTGTAATAACCGAGATAACTGTAGATGGATTTTACGCAGGCTTGTCCGAACGCGAACGATGCGATGTTGTTCCAGCTGATGGGGTTATCCATCATTGCTTTCAGTGGATCAAAAAAATGTCCGTGACTGATACCGCCAAATATGATCCAGCCCAAAGTGGCTACCACTCCCATCCACAGCAGCACCCCCACTTTGCCGATGCTTTCGATCTTGCGGTACAGCAGGAGCGTTACCAATACGATCACCGCTCCCGATACCATCTTCTGCTGCCATACTTCTAACGGTACCAGGTACACGAAATAAGTTATAAAACCTATCGCGGCCGAAGCCGCCACCAGTGGGGCCTGTATGATGGTTTGCCATACGTAGAGAAAACTCATCATTTTTCCTGCGCCATTTTTCCCGTAAGCTTCTTTGAGAAAATTGTAACTGCCGCCTGCCAGCGGATAAGCCGCACCCAGCTCGCTCCATATCATGGCATCCACCAGCGACAGCAATGCGCCCGCGATCCATGCCCAGAGGTACATACCACCCATCAACCCCATCACGATCGGTAAGGTTACAAACGGGCCGATGCCCACCATGTCGATCATGTTTAAAACCGTAGATTGAAAAAGGCCGAGGCGGCGTTGCAGCATAAATGTTGGTTATACTACAATTTACGGGAGGAAATTTTGAATTACGAATTACGGATTACGAATTACGAAAATTTGAACCTGGCGTGGAGGGTTACGGGTGGCGGGTGATGGGTGGCGGGTGGCGGGTGAAGAGTTACGGGTTGGATGTACTAACCCGCAACTCTTCACCCGTAACCCGTAACCACTAAGCAAAAAAGGGACGGAGCAACACATGGAGAATATCCCCTTCGTGTTGCTTCGTCCCTTCGTGACTTAGTGGTTGCCCTCCGCAAACGATCAATAACCCGCCACCCGCCACCCGTAACCCCAATCATCTATTTCACTAAAAACTGTATCGTATTCCCATTAGCATTACTCACCACATACGTACCTGCACTCAGCCTGCTGATATCCATATTCACATTTCCTGCAGCCACTTGTTGACTTATTAATTCCCTGCCCTGCATATCAAATATCCGGATCGATTGCGCAGCGGTACTCTTCAATTGCAGCACACCATTCTTTGCCGGATTTTTCATTACCTGTAAAGTAGCCACTGCATCCGTAATGTTTACTATGGCGATGCTGCTGTAGCTGCTGCGGCCATCGATATCAGTCTGGCGGATGCGGTAATTATTTTTACCTTTCAGTGGATTGTAGTGTGTGAACGCATAAATACTCTCCGTGCTTCGTGACGCATTTACCGATCCTATTACTGTCCAGTTATTGTTGCCATCTGCATGTTCTATTTCAAACGACGAAGTATTTTGTTGAGCCGCTGTCGCCCATTTCAGCAATACCGAATTGCCTGAAAGCTGTGCGGTAAATGAGGTCCACTTCAATGGCAAAACTGTAAGCGATGAAGTCCGCAAAGGATTTACCGAAGCATCACCGTAACCTGCAGTCCATATTACCGCGTTGGTGTTGGTGGTGCCCGATGCTACGGCGTTAATGTCGGTAGTTACCCCCGAATTGTGTGCCGCCCAGTTGGTGCCATTGTATTTATACATCACCCCGTTATAACCCGCCGCCCATATGTTGTTCGAGCTGCTCCCAAAAACATGGTAGAAACTCGCAAAAGTCCCTGCCGGTGTTACATCTACCCAGGTGCTGCCTGAGAGTTTGTAGATCTTACCCTGTGCAGTAGATCCATTGCCCCCAACGGCATACATGTTATTGATATCGGTACCCCAGATGGCTTTGATGGCTGGCAGGCCGCTTGCCTGTAAATCCCAGCTGGTTGTCGCTTCGTTCCATTTATAGATAACTCCTGTATTAGCTGCACCCGTAGAACCTACTGTCCAGATATGAGTGCTGTTAAGTCCCCATATACGATTGCCTGAATAGGTGTTGGATATGCCTGCATTACGGTTTACCCAAGTTGAACCATTGTAACGGAACACGCGTCCTACACCGCCATTAGCGCCGCCGGTGATCCACACATCATTATCCGAGCTGCCCCATACGGAGCGCATGCTACCCGTACCCCAGCCGGTGGCCGCGGTTTCGTTGGTCCAGGTGGTACCATCATATTTGTGTAGTTGAGAGCCGGTGGTAATACCACATACATATACGGTTGATGTAGTTGCCGAAGCCCATACGCCAAAGCGCTGGCTAACAATGCCACCCGGTAAAGTATGTGAGGTCCAGGTAGTGCCATTCCACTTCAGCACCGTTGCATTGTTGCCAACTGCCCACGCATTGATGGCGCTGGTAGCATATACATCCCAAAGCACACTGGTGGTAGGCTGAGGGGTAAAGGCCGCCCATGTTTGCGCACGCGATATAGAAGTGATTAATAGTAGCAGACTGAAAAGAGAAAGCCGGGTAAGGTTTTTCATTGACAAATGATTAGAGTGATAAAAGGATAATGATGCCTTTTTTTGAAGGCTGCGCAAAAATAACATAATAGTTGAGTTTTTTATAATGGGTAAATGGATTTAGAAAAATAACTACAAGATTTTTACCACGGAGTTACACGAAGGTTGATCACCGAGGAAATGCAAGGGAACCACGAAGTCACAAAGAACACCAAGCGGCACAAAGCATATCCAATGCCGCGGCGTGGTCTCCTGACCTGCCGCGAATAAACCACTAAGTCTTCAAGCCACAGAGTAACACGGAGGTTGATCACAGAGGTGCACAGAGTAAATACAAAACAAAAACTCTACGTCCCTCTGTGATCAACCTCTGTTTCCTTCTGTGGCTCCCCTTCGTGCATCTTCGTGTTCCTGGAGACTTAGTGGTTACTCTCCGTGAAAAAACTCCGTGAACCTCTGTGGTGTTACTCTGTGGTTCCATTACCTTTGCGGCAAATCTTCTTTCATGGAACTAACATTACCTCCCTGCCCCCTTTGCAAATCAGCGTTCACCTACCAGATAGATGCCTTGCTGGTATGCCCCGAATGCGGCCACGAATGGAACCCCGCCGAAGAAATAGCGGCCAGCGATGAGTTGGTAGTAAAAGATGCCAATGGCAATATTCTTCAAAACGGCGATACCGTAGTCACCATCAAAACCCTTCCGGTAAAAGGCGCTACACAAAGCATCAAAGCCGGTACCAAAGTGCGCAACATCCGCCTGGTGGAAGGCGATCATAACATCGATTGCAAGATTGATGGGTTTGGGGCGATGGCGCTTAAATCGGAGTTTGTGAAGAAAGGCAGTTGATCATTCCTGAAATGGATTGCTCAATCGTGGTTCACCATCTGGCGGTACATCATCAGCTTTCCATTTTTTCGTTTCCAGATGTTGGTGCTTTTGCCCATTACGGTCACGTGCTCTTTATGATCGTTCCAGGAAGCATTCACAAAGTAGTAGCCATATTCGATCACGTATTCTTTAAGCGGCATCATCCTGCTGGCCCGTATGCTGATGGAATCTATAGCAACGGAAGGCGATTCGTGTTCTGTAAAATAAGGTTTCAGTTGTTGCATACCTATCAGCATCGAAGTGTCGTAAGTGAGATAAATGGCATCGCGGGTAAATATTTCGGTGGCGTGCTTTTCGCCTTCGCGGTCGGCTACCAGCTTCGACAGAAATTTATTGCGGGCATTTACTTCTTTCACAATTGGCAGGCTGCTATCCGGCGCCGGTGGCAGCGTATCCGGTATCTTCATAAAAGACAATACCGACCTGTCCGACGCGGTGCTCGTACCCCAGGCTTCGGATATCAATGCAAGCTGATCATCTCCTTTTATCTTCCATACATTCAGGTATTTCCCTTTATGGGAATAAGGCACTTCGCCTTTGGTAAAAACCGCTTCGTAATTTCCTATCTCAATCAGGTAATCTTCCAGCTGCTGTACCTGGTAGATGCTGCGTTGGTATTTGCTGAAAGTAATGCCCTGCAGCAATTGCTGGTAATACGCCCCGATCGTTTTTTTGGAGTAAAGAGCGGTATGGTATTCGGGCATGCAGACCACTCCCGAATCGCCGTAAAGATCCAGTATGCCCGCGGCATCCTTTTTAATAAAAGCTGCGGATAGCTGATTGTTGATGGCTGTTAGCTGGCTGCGGAATTTTGCGGCATCACCTGCCCGTTGCGCAAGGGCGCTTGCTTGCAGCAGGACCAAAAAGGAGAGGAAAAGTAGTTTGTTCACGGGGGTATGTTTAGGATACTAATTTACATAAAAAGTTATAAGTGATGAATGATGGGTTATGGATTATACGCCCCCTTGATCATCCTTCCAGCCGCCAACACAAAATCCCATAATTCCTGACCCATAACACCTAACTTAGCGCTCATAACTCATAACTCATAACTCATAACTCATAACTCAAACATGGCTGTAAAATTAACCGTCAACGACAATGGCTCCCTTAAAGTAGAAGGGGATTTTGAAATAGTAGATAAATCCGGCAACCCCTACGATCTTGGCGGAAGGGAGATCGTATCCCTCTGCCGCTGCGGCTTGAGCAAGAACAAACCTTTTTGCGATGGAAGCCACAAGGGGCATTTTGAGCATGATGCGGTGGCGTTTGCGTTGCCGCCGAAGAAGTAAGTGGGGGGGACTATCTATGATGTAATATTTAATGATTTAAGAACTAACTCTTGCAGATTCGATCTGAAATATATTATTTCGAACGAATTTTTTGAAATAATATGATAAAATATTCAATCAAACTGATTCAAACAATTTCGATTATTATCTTGCTAATATTGTTATGTATTTCTATAGTTATTAATTTAAAAAAAGAAGATAAAATAGGAAATCTAACCGATGAAATTGCTGAGTTGAATGAAACTGTAGATAAACTTGAAAGGGAGAAGTCCGAACTAGAAGACCAAATTGAAACACTAGAAAATCAAAAATATCATCTCCGCTCTTATATAGAAGAAACTCATGACGATGTCGACGAATTAAAAGATCAAATTGAAGAAATGGATTTTGACAAATCTGATTTGGAAGACAAAGTGAATGACCTCGAAGACAAAATTGATGAATTAGACAATCGCAATGATTAGCCAACGACCCCCGTTGCCGCCGAAGAAACAGTTGTGATTTCTGATGCGCGCCCGCCTGAACGCCGTTCGGACGGGTGTGATCTATGATCTCGATGCCGCGGCATGGCGTCCCCGCCAGCCGCGATGGCGATGGTACTATTGCGAAAACTTCACCAGCAAATTCGTTCCTACCACCCATCCGTGGTTGACATCGGTAAAATGTATCTCAATGATCCGCGGATTGCCAAGGCGCAGGAGCTTTGTCCAGGTGGCCCCGCCGTCGGTGGTTTTGAGCAGCAGGCGGCCATCGGAAATATACCCGTTGTTGCTATCCAGGAACGCGATATCCTGGTACCAGCCAGGGAGCCCCGAATCGGGCAGCGACATATATACCGGCGTCCAGGTATCACCGCCATCGGTTGTTTTGTACACTACGTTATTAGCTGAATAAAAACCGATGTTGGCATTTACAAAATGGATAAGTGCGTAGTTTAATGAGCCACTCACTTTTTGGGTCCAGCTGGCGCCGCCATTGGTAGTTTTATATACGCCCTCGCCACGGATGATCCAGCCCAGGTTATCATTGATAAAATAAATACTGGAAGAGCCGGAATTAGTACCGAAGTTATAAAGCGTATCGATGGTAACGCCTGCATCGTTGGACCGCCAGAAGTATCTGCCGCTCGAGAGGTAAAGCTTGTTCTGGCTCGGGTAAAAGCAATCGTAAAAACCTACATTACCTCCCGGTGTAAAATATTCCTGGCGGCGGCTGTTGGCGGTAAACCCATCGGTGGAGCTGTTTACAAAACTGTTCATGGCCGTATAGGCTACATTTCCGCCGGGCCATGCGCCAATACTCGCCACATTAGTGCCCGCTTCCACGGGTATCGGCTGCCAGGTAACGCCGCCGTTGGCCGTTTTATAAAATGCCCCATTGGCTGCCAGGTACCCCACATCATTAGAAGTAAAAAACACATCGGTAAAAGTTTTATTACCCAGCGATGCATCAACGGTAAAACCCGCCGATAATGTATCCGGCATAGGAACGGTAGGGTCTATCGGGTCGGGAGTGGTAACGATGTCGTCTTTTTTAGAGCAGGATGCAAAGGCAATGATAACTGCAAAGCAGAGGGGAAGGATGCGCATAGGTGTTTTTGTTTATAGGGTTGTGTTGTTTTGAGATAAAGATAGGGAAATTAAGAAAATGAAAGGTGGGGATGTGTTGTTTGTGCTGCCGCGGAGTGGTGCCCCGCTAGCTGCGATAATCTGTTTTTGCTGTTGCGGGCTTATTATCAAGTCAAAGGAACTAGAATGCACCTTCCAAACAAATCCAAAGTAGTAAGGCTACCTTTAAAACCAATTTCATGATATTGAATTTTTGCACCTTGAATATTTAATAACTCATGCCCTTCTGTGAACGCATGTTTAATAAGATTTTTCTCCAATAAAACGATTGCCTTATCTAATTTCTGACCGCCTTTTAGCCTAATAGTGCAATAAACAAGTTTTTTATTACCTCTTCCACTTTTCTTAATGCCGTTCATAAGGCGTATACTATTAAAGTGGATTTTTAATCTATTACGTATGTTATTTGCTTACCTATGTAAATAATCTTTTTCCGTTTTCGCAACTGATTAAAAAAAACATAACACCCTGGTTCTGTTGGTAATTCATCTTCGGAAAGGTAAAAATTACATTTTCTTTCGAACCATCTTTTAGTAGAATTTCCTTTTCCCAAATTACGTCTATCTTCATTTTTAGATTTTTATAGGGATTTTATTCTTTTGCCTCTAATTTCATACTACGCACTGGTTAAATAATCACAATCGATTCCCGATTTTATCGATGCATCCAATTGCCACTAAAACAGCTATAGATGGTGAATTAACTCTTTTATTTGTTTCTGCTTTGATGACTGATGTGTTAATGAAAGAATTCCTTTGATATATTTCGTAAAGTACGGTAATGTTCAATTCCCAATCTGTTCCTTTTCAAGCCGGGTAAAATGAAGTATGTCATTAATTAGCCTCCAATTGCCATAAGAACTCTTGCTGGTCTTGGATAAAATTATTTTGGAATATTCTCGATTCGATGACGAAATTCTTTTTGACTAATCATTATCTAAATTTATTTTCTGAATAATACCAAGCTATTCTAAACTACAAGTCTTCAAAAAAATCAAAGTCTATAGTTTTAACCACGTAATGACTTTTAACCTGAACTCCAACATTATTACGAATAGCATATTCACAAAGTTTAATTCCATCAATTAATATGATAGTATTATGCGGATTCATTTTGGATGTCATTATTGCATCTTGAGTAAACCCTGAAGTTGTTATAAAAACTCCTTTAGTTGTTCCTTTCAAACTCAAAGAGCCTATAAAATCTCTGATATCCTTTGACTGAACTTTATTATCACTCCAGCGTTTCGCCTGGACATATATTTTATCAATCCCTAGTTTATCCTGATAGATGATCCCGTCAATTCCATTATCGCCAGACTGCCCCACAACTTCGAAGTTTTTTTCATTATCCAATCCGTACCCCATACTATTTAGAACTTCTAACACAAACTTTTCAAATTGTGCAGGACTTTTCTGCTTAACAGTTTCAAGTAATTCAAAGCCTAACTCATCGTTCACCTTTCTGAAATTATCACCGATTATCTCTTCTGGAGTTTTATCTTCACTGGTTTTTATGTCTGTTTTTGGTTCTTCATTTTGTTGGTAAGTTTCCTGCCAAAGTTTATATCCTTCAAATTTTTTCAGATAATCTGTGTTAATTGAACTGATATTTTCTTTGAAGATGGATTGTCCGGTTTCTGTTATCTGATAAACTCCTCTTTTAATATAACTTAAAAGCCCGGCTTTCTTTAAATAACTTACCGACCACGTAGCTCTATTCTTAAATAGTGGTTGCTGCCCGCTTGGAACAAGGATTCGTAATTCTTCATCAGTCAATGCAAACTTCTTGATTAAATAGTTTAAAACCTCTTGGAAGGTGTGGGGCAGATTATCTTTAAGCAATTCCATAATTGGATACATTAGAGTCTGGAAGTCTGGTATTCTGTTTTTAATATCTGTCATATTATTAGCACCTTAGATTGGCATTAACTAACTAGTTTAATTTTGATTGTCAAGTAATCCAAATATTCTTCCATCTTTTGAGTGACTAACTTTTCCAAAGTAGGTTGACTCATAGTACTTCCTCCGCTCATTGAATACAAACTTAAGGTTATTAGGAAGCGTTGATTTACCAATTTCTCTATCCCGTAACCTGATTAACACCTGTACACGTTCATTTATGAAATCTGGGCTGTATTCATAATTTAGTATGCTTTCAAAATTTTGAAGTATTATAATTCTCATAAGGGCTTTTGGAAATGCAATCAAGTATGCGTAAATATTTTGGTTAATCTCAACTATAAATATTTTTCCAAAAGCCTCATTCGTATCAACTGCTGCAAACATTTTACCATCCATGAAAAGATGATATGCCCTTGGATAGGGGTAATTTAAAGGAACATTATTGAATTTTGAGTAGTCAGAACTTTTTTCAATTTCTACAATCCGAGTTTCTAGTGCTTTAATTATCCGTTCTTTTACCCCAACATTTTTAAACTCATCTAAGTAATAATGGAGTCGTGCAAGTAGTTTGTATTTCTGTGGTTCCATTTCTAATTCGAAGGCAGGTGGGTCAATCAACCAAACCTTTGCAATACTGTTAGGTTGGCCGTCTAAAACACCAATTGTTCCATAATACAAATTTTGATGAATAGAAATCTGTCTTTGTGTTTCTTCTGCTCGTACAAAAGCTTTTTTATTTTCAATTCTTATATAATGATTTTGAACAGAAGCATTTTGTAAGGCATTGTCTGTAACAATACTTCCTTTATTTTCTGCTTGAATAAAATTAGTTCCTGTTGATGCAAGAGGAAATTCAAAATCAAATGTTGGGTAAGCATTTCTTCCCCTTGTTTCATCTATCTTTTTCCAGTCAGCCGCTGTCAATCCGTGAATTTTATTTACAACACATAACCCCAATGCTACCCCAATCCTCTCTGTAAACCCTGGCTGCATCATTTCAAGTGCTGTCATTCTTGACTGTATACTTCCATTGTTGAATGAAAGAAAATCGTCAATGTCGCCTAACCTGTTTTGAATCCTACTTTGTAAATCATTGTAAGTTCTAAAACCATTCCTGTCCATTTGTTCTGTGAACATCAGATAAGCTAGAAACTCATCTTTTGATATTGAAATTCCGTTTTGAACAACCTTATTCAAAATAACAGCATTCGGAAAACCTTGAAACAAGTTTTGTTGCGCTGAATTGTAATAGTCAAGAGATAAATAAATTGGGGACATTCGGAATTAATATAATTGCAAAGACATTTATTTTTTTTTTATAATTTTAATAGCTCTTCTTTTGGTTGAATTGTTTCTTCCGAAAATGTTTTTTGTAAAACTGCTGGAAACAATTCGGACAATGATTTACTTATTTCCTCTTGTGCTTCTTTGAGTTTAATTACTTTCTCTAACAGCCTAATTACTTCTTTTTGAATGGTTGGCTCTGGTAATGGTATAAAATAAGTCAAAAATGTATCCTCATGAATTGTTTGTTGTGAAGTTCCCTTTGCAGACGTTTTATGTAATTGTTTTAGAAAAAAGTTTGACTTGAAAAAATAATGAACATATAATGGCTCTGCTTCAGTAACTGTGAACATCGGCATATTTTCAGTTGTGATACAGCCGTTCACTTCATAAGGTGCTAAACCAATTGCTTCGTCTTGTTGAAGTGTTTGTCTTGTGTAAAGAATCGTATTAGGATATTTATCTAAATCAACAATGAATTGTCGCTTTCTTCCTATGTCGTAACCAAGTTTATGTCCTCTTTGCTTTATGCCTTCGTATTTAGAAATAGTTAGCTGTTTGTAATTTACATTATCTTCAATCCAAGTTTCTACTCTATATTGCTTCAAAACTTTAGAAAGCGGAACTAAGTCAAATTTTTCTGAAAGGTTTGAATAGAAAATGTCAAGTTCTGTTTTTATTTCTTGCAATTCCTTTGAAACATAATTTTGCTTTTGAATAAGGTCATCTGCTGTATCAAGTGGATCTGTATAAGTAACGACATAATCTTTGTTCGGATTTTTGAAATCAAGATTGACCAATAAATTCCCTTTTTCATCTTTCTGTAAAACATCATCTATAGAAACTGCCCAAGAATTATCATTGTTCTTCCTTTTGTTCCACCACTTTTTTATGTCATCAAACTCTTCGTAGTAAATCGGTTTTGTCTTACTATATTTTTTCCTCTGCTCTGACGGAATAATTTCATAATACCAAATTTTTTTGGTTGGGTTACCTGTATGATTAAAGAAAATTAAAAAAGAGGTTATCGATGTGTATGGTTCAAAAATTCCTTCTGCTAATTTGACTATAGTATTAACTTCAAAATCTTTTAAAAGTTGTTCCATAATTCTTGCCGAAACACCCTCGGTAAACAAAGTTCCTTTAGGAAGTACAATTGCTGCCTTACCTCCGTCTGTTGTTGGGGTTTTCCTTTTCAACTTTCGCATTATCATTTGAAGAAAAAGAAATGCAGTCTCAGATGTTCGCTTGTCTTCTGGGAAATTATTTAGAATCCCCTTTTCTTCTTCACCCCCGAATGGCGGATTCGTTAAAATAATATTTACTCTGTCTTTGTCGCTAATGTCACGCAAAGGGAAACGCAAACTGTTTTCGCTATCGATGTTTGGATATTCTAAACCATGCAACAGCAAATTCATTTGGCTCAACAAATAGGGAAGTGGTTTTGCTTCTCCGCCGTATAATGATTTACGTTGCAAAATATTTTTTTGACCCACCGTTTTGACTTGCTTTTTTAAATGCTCAAACGTTTCAACTAAAAAGCCGCCTGTACCTGCTGCTGGATCTAAAATCGTTTCGCCAATTTTAGGGTCAAGCATCTCAACCATAAATTTCACGACTGGTCTTGGCGTATAGAATTCACCAGCATCACCGCTTGCATCACGCATTTCTTTGAGTATACTTTCATACAGGTGCGAGAGTGTATTTACTTCTTCGTTGTTAGTAAAATGTATTTCATCAATCTTGTTTATTACATCACGTAATAAGTAACCGTTAATCATTCGGTTTATCACCCCTTTAAACACTGTTGCAATTACATCCTTGCGTTCTGTTCCTGTTTCGCTTTGCAATGCCCGTAGGTAATAAAGCAACCCTATTCGCTCTTTACCGTCAGCAAGCTTTACAGTTTCGTTATTGATGAATGAAAGCAAATCATCACCAGTAAGATTTTTATCTTTTGCCCAATCACTCCACCGATAAGGTTTAGCAATTGCAGGCTTATATTTCTTCTCTTCTAAGTTGGCACTCACTTCTTGCAACTGTTCGTTGTCGTCAAGAAATTTAAGAAACATAATCCATGTAAGCATAGGCAAGCGGTCTGCATCACCATTCATGCCTTTATCTTTACGCATTATCTTGCGGCAACTTTTAATGATGCCTGAAAGCCGTTGTGTGGGCGTTTCCTGTTTTAGTACTTTTTCTTTTTCCTTTTTTACCATTTTAATTTCTATGCAGCTTCTGTGTAAAGTAATTTTTGTAATTGTTCAATTGCATGCTTGTATTTATCCATTCCCCCAAACTCACTTACAATTTCAATTAGGTTGCCTTGCAAATTGAAAGGATCAACGGAAATAATGTCTGGCCGTATTTGACTCAAACCAAAGTCCACATATTTTTTTAAAATCTCCTGCAAAACATTCTGTGCCTTTTCGCTGTAAAGCGAAAAGAAATCAGGTTTGTTTTTCTTCAACAAATCCGCTCTTTGTTTTCTTGTTTTTGGCTTCAAATTATATGCAACGAAACAAAGCAAGTCAAATGGGTCTGCGTCCGTTTGTTTTGTAATGTCCATCAATTGCTCAATAGAAATTCCGTTGTTTTCCAACTGCTCAATAATTTCTTTTCGTTCTTCGCTGTTGCTCCATCTGGTTCGCAACTCGTTTGCAGAAGGAAACAAAGTTGTGATTTGCTCTTTGGCGTATTGAGTGAATTGAACTGTTCTTAATTTTCCGTCTGCTCCAAGTATCTGAACACTCTCCGCTGCAATTCGCACTTCCCCTTCAGTAATACGATACACTGTTCTTTTGCCTCCACCGCCTATTGGTGGTGGATTTAGAGTTTCATCTTCATCCTCATCATCTGTTGAAGGTGGGTTTGGAAAATCTATTTCTGTTCCTGGGATTATATTTCCGTCTTCGTCAATTTCTTCTTCTGTTATTAATGGGGGTTCCCCATCAAAGCCAGGGTCGGCAAAATTTCTTGTTGCACTTCCTGTATAATCAAGTATTGTAAAAAATAATTTCTCTTTGTCCTCTCTTACTCTTGTTCCTCTGCCGATAATTTGTTTGAACTCTGTCATTGAGTTAACCATCCGGAACAAAACAATGTTCTTGCATGTCTGCACATCTACACCCGTGCTTAATAGTCGAGAGGTAGTTACTACAACTGGAATAGGTTCATCAATATCCATAAACTTTCCTAAATGTCCTTTGCCAATTTCTTTTTCATCAGCAACAATCCTAACTACGTAGTCGGGATATTGAATCACCAAATCAGCATTCAAATTGCTAAATTCTCTGCGGAAATCATCAGCATGGCTCTGATTTACACAAAACACAATCGTTTTATCAAATCTTCCGTTCTTCAACATGAAATCGTGTAGATGTTTTACAACAGCTTTTGTTCTTGGCAAATAAGAGAGTGAACTTTCAAAATCTGTTGTAGTATAAATTCCGTCCGGGATTAAAATTCCGTTGTCATCAAGCTGCCCTTCTTGTGGTCGCCATCCTGTTGCATCGGGTTCGGGAACTATGCGACGCACAATATAAGGTGCTAAAAATCCATCTTCAATTCCTTGCTTCAAACTGTAAGTGTAGAGAGGATTTTTGAAATACTGATACGTGTCTTTGTTATCCTCACGCAACGGGGTTGCGGTCAAACCCAACTGAACGGAAGTATTGAAGTAGTCAAGAATTAATCTCCAGTTGCTGTCATCTGTTGAACTTCCTCTGTGGCACTCATCAATAACTATCATGTCAAAAAAATCTCTGGGCAATTTCCTGAATGCACCGACTCTGTTTTCATCTTCTGCTAACGATTGATAAGTTGAGAAATAAATTTCTCTGCTGCTTGGCAAACCTTCATCAGGAACTAAACACCTTGCATCTCCAAATACTGCAAAATCTTTTGCATGTGGATCTGTAACTAAAATGCTTCTGTCAGCAAGAAATAAAATTTTCGCTCTGCGATATTCTCCTTTGGTATTCCAACGGTTGTTCCAAAGTTTGTAAATGATTTGAAACGCAACGGTAGTTTTTCCCGTGCCTGTTGCAAGTGTGAGTAATGCTCTTTTCTGTCCTTCTAAAATTGCCTTGATTGCTGTGTTAATTGCAATGCGTTGGTAGTAGCGAATTTCTTTGCCCGCAACGGCAAAGAATGGTTTTAAAAATGTTTCTTGGATTCCTGCTTTTAGTGGTTCAACTGAATTTAACCTGTGCCACAATTCCGATGGAGTAGGGAACTTTAAAATTTCTTTTTCAATTCCTGTGAGAAAATCAAATTCTAAAATGTCTGAACCGTTTGTGCTGTAAGCGAACTTTAGTCCTAAAATTGTTGCGTAGTCTTTAGCTTGCTGAATTCCGTCTGCCGCTTCTTTGTATTTTACTTTAGCTTCAATGATAGCAAGCGGAAAGTTTTGTGAGTAGCGAAGCAAATAGTCAAAGCGTTTCGCTTTTTTTCTTTTTGCTTTTCTTCCTAACACAACAATTTTTCCGTCAGTGAAAGTCCGCTGTTCTAAGATTTGCTCGTCTGTCCAGTTGCTTGCATAGATTTTAGGCAACACATCTTTTCGGCATGTGTCTGCTTCGCTGTCATTATCATTAAAGTGCAAATTATGTTCTAGCATTTGTTATTCTAATTAAAATCACCCTCTTAAGTTAAACGTAGGCGCCCGAATATCTTCACATAATACTACTATTTAGGGAAAAACCTCATTCTTTGCTGGTGTTTTCCTCATAACCTCCAAAAATATTGACAGATCTGGGCAATAAAAAAGGTTTCCCGTAAAAACGAGAAACCTCAAAGTTTATTTATGCTACATTTTTATCCTCCACCCCTCAACACACTCCCCGCCTTCACCACCACCCTCATCCACTCATAAAAATGCAGCATACATCCCCTCTCTTCCGGTAGCGAGGCGTAGGGCAGATGCGTACTCGTAAGCGCCCCGCTCAGCAACAGCCAAAGTTCCTGCTCAGCTTTCTCCGGCGGAAATTCCTTAAAAAATTCTGTCATCAACAGTTGTGCATTTTCGGCAGAAGGTTGTTCATCCAGCGAGTAATAATACTCCTGGATTTCGGCGGGTAAAGTGTTCATAGATTCACGTTTATATTTTTATTTAATTAACCGAAATAAAGTTAGGAAATATAAATGACACTTAAGTGAGTGTCTAAAAGAGAATTTTATTGTCAATTAGAGTTATTATGGCAGAGTTAAAAGATGATAAAGTTATCCGGAAAATTGCGTTGGTAGTGAAAGCTATGCGAATGGAAAAGGGCGTTACACAGGAGCAAATGTACATGGATACTAATATCCATATCGGAAGATTAGAGTCAGCTAATCAGAATGTCTCCATCAGTACTTTGACAGCGATCTGCAAATACTTCAAAATAAAACTCTCCGATTTCTTCAAAAGAGTTGAAGATCAAAAATAAACCAGCAATACAAGGCGGAAGTATTTATAACCCTGCCACCCGTTTATCTTTTAAAACGCTTCGGGAATATCCCCACCCTTTTCATGCTCCGTGCTTTTATCATCGGGCACTGGTTTCACGGAGGCTGCATCTCCTTGCTCAGTGAGTATTTCATCAAATTTCTCCGTAAGCAGCATTTGTTCACTGCTGAGATCGCTGCTCATTTCGGTATTTGTTTCCGCCTCGGGCGATCCTTTCATTTGCCCGAACTGCCACTCCAGAAACTTTTCTTCAAGTTTAAGCATATCGATCTGGTATTGCAGATCGTACTGCACCGCCAGGTCGCAAGTTCTTATTTTTCGCACCAGTTTATGCCGTTGGGCAATATAGCCGCTATGGCCGGGGTTCTCCGCAATACCGGCCTCCAGCAACCGGAGGGTATGGCTTTCTTTTTCAAACCTTTCTTTATAAGCTGCCAGTTTTTTCTTCAGGCTGAGGCCAAGATGTGTCACCTCATCGAGCCGCCATTGGCGGCGCATGGTAGCCTGGCGGTATGCCTCGTCTTCGGCCATCACCATCAACTGCTGATGGTACCCAACCGGTAAATTAGCTGGTGGAGGGTTAAGTTTCATCAGTTCAATAAATTTAAGTTCCGATTCGGGAGAAAGGAGCCGTTGCCCTTTTTCGGCAAGGGTGATCTGCACCCTGGTAGTACCCAATTGATAAGCCAGCAACGCCTGGGTGAGGCCCATACGCCGGCGATAGTCGGCAAGCCTGTTTAGGTTTTCACGATCGATCATAGAACGAACTATTTGGGAAATAATATTTTACGGATGGAAACAAAGTTGATAAAAATACCGGTGTAACAATAATTATTTTTAGAAAAAAGGTTACAGGCGTTTTATTTCAGAAAATGTTACAGGTTTTATTGGAAAAATGTTACAGGAATGTTCTGGCGGTAACATGGGTGCCGGGCTGGGGAAATGTTACAGCGATGTTCTGACCGAATATGTTACAACGATGTTTTGTCCGGATATGTTACAGGATTATTTTGAGATGGATGTTTCAGCGATACTCCTATCGTCGTTGTTCTGGGGACCATACGACGGCGGCATCTTATGGCATCGCAGATCATAGATCATAGATTATTGCCCGATCAGCTCAAACTTCATAAACACCGGCACATGATCCGATACCCTGCGGGCATCCTGCAGGCTTTCCATCGATTCGTAAAACTTCCATACGCCGGCATTGAGCAGTTTTACTTTGCTGGTATCGTAAAAGATATTGTCGAATTCGGAAGCGAGGCAGTCATCGTTGATACACTGCTGGCGCAGCGATGTTTTTTGATTGGTAAGTACGGGTGCATAGCCCATTTTTTTGAGGGGGTTAAAAACGGTATGGGTTTGCGGACAATTAAAATCGCCGCAGAAGATCAGGTTGAGGTTGGGATACTGGGCGGGCAGAAATTTGAAATATTTGATCTCCGTTTCAGGCTGCTTCGATTTGGTGATGGCGTGAAAAGCAGCGAGCGTAAATTCTTTACCGTCAAAATTAAAAGTGGCGTAATACGGCTCACGGTCTATCAGCTCGCTGTATTGCTGCTCCAGCCAGGCTTTGCCCACCAGCTTTACGCGGTGCTTCTTCCATACAAACGCATAGCGCTCGGTTTTGTAGCTACTGCTGATAGTAGGGTCGCTGATGCGGTAGTCCCATTGCGCACCGGTTTGATTGAGGGCTTCCGCCAGCCTTGCTATGGCCTGCGCCCCACCCGGCCCCGCCACCACTTCCATGATGCAGGCGATGTCGGCACTCCGGATGGTATTGGCAATGACACCGATCGTAGAATCGGATTTCGATTTTCCTATGTTCTCAATGTTCCAGGAAACGATCGTAAGGTTTTGGGAATACGATGGGCTGCCCGCGAAGAGGAACATGAATGCGATGATTAGTTTCACGGGCAGGTTTTTAAGGGTGAAGAAAGACAACCGACGACCGACCACGGACGACCGACCACGGACGACAGACGACAGACCACAGACGACCGACTACCGACCACCGACGACGGACTGCCGATGACCGGCGATGGAGGACGGATGGTTTATTATTGCACATTGGTTAATTGCAATAACTATGATCTACATATACCTTTTTGCCTTTGGCATTGATATAATAACATCCGCCGCGTGGGCCTAATGTGTAGCCACTGGTACCGGAGGTTTTACTTTTGCCATACCCCTTCCATTTGCGGGTGGAAGTGCTGGTGGAAGAAGATGATGATGAATAAGAAGTATTAACAGCGTCTGTATTATCCGAGGCGCTGGTGTTATCCGTCGCGCTGGTATTGTCAGCCGGAGTAGAAGGAGTAGCAGCAGCATATACAGGAGTTGTATCTACCGGCACAGATACCAATGAAGGTGTAGTATCTATTGCCGCTACCGCCACTTTTGGTGTGGAATCCGCTTTTACCTTAACAGTAGTATCCGCTATATTTTTTGCTACGGCAGGTTGTTTATCTTCCGGAACGGATCTGGCAAAAATACCGATGGATAACCACGCGGCTACAATTATGGAATACCGTAAAGTGGTATTCATGGCTTTGCCGGTTGCTTTTTCGAGCAGGCTGCGGGTAACAGGCATACATACCAATGCACCGGCAGTTAGCGCAAATGCGCCTAAATAAGATTGATCGGATAACATGCCCGCGGCACAGATGAGCATGGCTGCCGCGCAAATGTATTGCAGGGCTGCGCTGGTTTTAGGGGAAAGTTTCATTTCGATAGAAGGATTAAAAGTGAAAAGGGTTTTGTTAAGGGAAATAACGAAAGGGGCGATATTTTATTGTTTTGTGCAGGAGGGAGGGCAACCCGTACTTTTTACGCTGGAAAACCGTAATGTGCCGTTTGCTGTTTTTATTTATTCAACTGCCACCGGTTGAAATAGGTTTGTGCGCAAATGTTTTTTATGAGAAAGATCTGTTTCGTTTTAGCTGCTGCCATTTTATTTTCTGCCACCGCTTTTGCACAGGTAGCCATCAGTAGCAACGGGGCTGCGCCCGATGCCAATACCATGCTCGATATCAAGAGCAACAACAAAGGGGTAAAGTTCCCTATGCTCTCCAGTGCAGAACGCACGGCTATGAACCTCTCGGGCAGCGACGCAGGCATGATGGTGTTTGATCGCGATAAGCAGGCTTTGTATATGTACGATGGCCAGAAGTGGCTGCCATTTGCTTACGCCAATCCAAAACCAGGCAGCATATCCAGCCCGGTGTATCCGGAGCATGGCGTACAACGTGGTTATAATTATGGTGAAACGGTAGCCATCAACGGCGAATTTGCGGCAGTGGCTGCCCCTGAAGATACCGTAGGTGCCAACAAGCCCGGCTCCGTATTCATATACCGGAAAACAAATGCCACCTGGGCATTCCATTCGCGGATAGTGCCACCGTTTATCACAACAGCATCCATTTTTTTCGGCCGCAGCATATCCATCCAGGGAAATTACATGGTGATAGGCGCTACCGATGTTGACGGGGCTTTTGGCCAGCAGGGGGCTGCATTCATTTATTTTTTCAATGGCACCAGCTGGCAGTACCAGCAAAAGATACAGGCTGCCGATCCGCAGCTGAATGGCAACTTTGGCGTAGCTGTAAAAATAGATAACAATACCATCGTGGCAGGTGCGCACCGCACCGATGTGGCCGGAAAGGTGGAACAGGGGGCCGCCTATGTATTTATACGCAACGGAAATACCTGGACTCAACAGGCCAAGCTTATTGCGCCAGACGGGGCAGCATCCGCATTTTTTGGTTCGTGCATAGCGCTGGATGGAGACTACGTGGCTATAGGTGCCTATAACACTAAAGTGAATGATGCTTACAAAGGGGCGGTATACGTGTATGTTCGTGGCGGCGGTACCTGGACATTCCAGCAAAAGCTGATGTCGGATATTACCATAGGCGATGGCTACTTTGGCGGTGCGTTAAGCATGCAAGGCAATATCCTGGTTGTTGGGGCTACTACCGAAATTCATGCGAACGCGAACTGCGGGGGCATACACCTTTTCAAACGGGAAGGTGCCACCTGGACGAGGTTCACCACCCGCTATTCCCCCGCAACGCAAGGTTACATGTACTATGGGGCGGAAGTGTCTTTCAGAAATAATTACCTGCTTGTATCCGCCCCCGGCGAAAAAGTGAACGGGATAGAATCGGGAGCCGTATACCTGTACAAGTTGCATCCGGATGGACTTATATTCATCAAAAAAATAGATATCCCCTATACGACCGACCAGGATTCATGGGCATACTCGCTCGATTTTGATGGTACCAATTTCCTGATAAGTTCGCCCCGGTACTTTCCGGAATCCCGACCTGGGGTATGAGAATGGTGTGGTGTGCTTCGGGTCTTTATAGGGGGTAAACCTCCGGGGTTTTGCCCTAACCCCGGAGGGTTTTACAGACAGACACCCGGAGGTTGAAGAAAACCTCCGGGGTCTTCCCGGCTATCTTCATCGCCGTTGGTCTGGGGACCAGACAGCGGCGGTAAACCTCCCGGGGTTGTGCCCGGCAAAAATCTGGGCGGATCTGCGGGAAAAAATCAATGTACATGCCTCCTCTTGATCACCCCACCAGCCGCTTCTTTAATAGTACTGGCAAAGATGAACGCCGCGGGATCCACTTCATACACGAGGTTTTTCAGCTTGCGCAATTCGAGCCGGGTGATCACGGTGAAAATGATATCTACATCAGCGCTCACATCAAATTTCCCCGGCAGGAAACCACGCTCGCCTTTATAAACGGTGATGCCTCTGCCAAGATTATTGACGAGTTCGTATTTGATCACTTCGCTTTTGCCGGAGATGATGGTAACGCCGGTAAACGCCTGTATACCTTCCACCACATAATCGATGCAGCGGGTAGCACAGAAGTAAGTGAGTACAGAATACAAAGCTGTTTCGATACCGAAGGAAAATGCGGCGATGCTGAAAATGAGGATATTGATACCGAGAATGATCTCGGTGATGGTAAAAGAAGTACGCTTCAATGTATACAGCGCCAACACTTCGATACCATCCAGCGCAGCGCCGCCACGCATCACCAGCCCGATGCCGGTACCAAGGAATACACCGCCAAAGATGGAGATCAGCAGTTTATCATGCGTAAGCGAATAACCGGGTAGGAACACCAGGCAGGCGCCTAATAGTATCACGCTGAGAAATGTACGGAAGGCGAATTTTTTTCCAACCGTATAAGAACTGATGATGATCAATGGCAGGTTGAGTAGGATGATGACTGCTGCCAGGTTAAAATGATAGAGTTCGTGCAGCAGCAGCGAAATACCGGTGATGCCACCATCGAAAAAGTGATTGGGCACTAAAAAATATTTCAGCGCAAAACCCGCCAGCAGCACCCCTACAGCGACAAAGAAAAAATCGGAGATCATTTCAGATTCCTTTTTCTTGCGACCGTGTGGCATGGTAGCGGCTATTCGTTGCTGCAGATTATTCAGGTTCTCGAGTTTTTTATCGTTGCGTTTTTCAGCGGCGGTATCGGTAAAGTAATGATGGAGCGACAAAAAACTTACCTGTCGCAATGCCCACTCCGTAGGGTTCTTAATGCTGCCATAACGTTTGAATTCTGCATATAATTTTTCCGCACGCTCTTCGTAGTCATCGCCTCCAAGGTAGTACAGGTCGGCATCGCACAACATCTTGCTTAAATGATCTTTGGCAGATTGCGGCAATTTTGTACACAATATCATGGTGCAGATACGTTCGATCTGGTCATGAGTATAACCATACTCAGGCAGATATTTCCGGGCGAAATTGCACGACAGTTCTTCATGATCCTTATGGTTCTGCAAAAAGCCCGCATCGTGAAACAACGCGGCCGTTTTGAGCAGTACCAGATCATCCCCCGAAACATTTTCGCCCACCGCCAATTCTTCCGCCGAAGCGATCACCTGCTTAGTATGCCCCACATCGTGATAGGTGATGAAGGATGGAAGACCGGTTTCTAATTTGCTGATGAGGAAAGAGTAGACTTCTTCGTATCTCATGTAATATTTTTTTAAACAATTTAATGGATAATGAATAATGGATAATTTAATAATGGATAATATTTTCGGTTGAAACGATTACCGGTAATCAAAAAACTTCAATTGAAAACATTATCCATTATCCATTATTAAATTATCCATTATGAATGAAAGGCATCCAATACTAATTTAGAACCTCGTATAACAAAACCTCCGCCGCCTTATTCTTCAACATCACCATCCCGAGTTCCTGGCATTGAAAAGAACCTTTCACCTTCTCATAACAGTCCGCTGAAATTACGATCTGGCTTGCTTTTGCGGCGCTCTGTAATCGCTGAGCTGTATTTACCGTATCGCCGATAACGGTATAATCGAGCCGCTTCAGGGTAGCCGAGCCGATATTGCCGGAGATCATTTCGCCACTGTTGACACCTATGGCTACTTTGGGAGAGAACTGATGATCGGAAGGCATGGCATCGATTGTTTTTTTGATGGCCAGGCTCGCGTCGATCGCCCTATCCAGGTGATAATCTCCTTTGAAAACCGCCATGATACAATCGCCGATAAATTTATCTACGATGCCCCCCTGTGCGATGATCTCTTTTACCATCACATCAAAATATTGATTCAGCATTTTCACCACCACATCCGGCGGTTCCTTTTCGCTGATGGAAGTAAAACTACAGATGTCGATGAATGCTACGGATGCTTCGATAGTTTCATTATCCGTGAGCGAAGATTCGTATTCGCGGGTGCCCATGAAGTTGAGCACGTTCTCATCCACATACATCTTCAGGATATTATTTTCCTTGATGGCTTTCAAGGTTTCTTTTGCCTGGCGAACCTGCACGATCGTTTTTTCCATCGTGAGTTCGAGGTCTTCAAAATTTACCGGTTTGGTCACAAAATCAAAAGCGCCGCGGTTCATGGCTACACGGATATTATCCATATCGCCGTAGGCGGAAACCATCACGGTTTTGATCATCGGGTTACCGGTGCTGAGTTTGGTGAGCAGCGTCAGGCCGTCCATTTCAGGCATGTTGATATCGCTCAGAACGATCTCTACATCCGGGTTTTCGGAGATGCGTTGGAGCGCTTCATTACCATTGGCCGCAAACACGAATTCGTATTCCTGCTCCCTTATTTTTCTGCGAAACTTTTGCCTGATCAGCACTTCCAGATCCGCTTCGTCATCCGCTACTAATATCTTGGTCATTGCGAAATAGGTTTAAGTTTTTCTTTCAATAAATTAAAATCCACGGGCTTGGTCAGGAAATCATCTGCCCCCAGTTCTTTGGCCATGTTGTAGTTTTCCGCATCGCCATAGGCGGTGATCATCATCACGATCGGTGGCGGCTTGAAATATTTTTGTTTGATATGACCGAGCAATTCCAGCCCGCTCATGCCCGGCATGTTGATATCGGACAAAATAAGTACGGCTTCCTGCTGATGCTCGTTCAGGTATTTGATCGCGTCTTCACCGGAAAAGGCAAAGTCGAACTGCATTTCTCCACTCTTTATTTCTTTGCGAAAGCGCTGCTGAAATAACACCTGGACATCCTGTTCATCATCTACAACTAAAATTTTCATTGCGTTTATTTTTATTATGCGGGTAATGTGATCATAAATGTAGTGCCCGTTCCCTCAGTGGTTTTTACCGTCAGGGTGCCTCCATGCCCTTTTGTTACGATATCGTTGCTCATGCTCAAACCCAGGCCTGTACCCTGCCCTGTGGGCTTGGTGGTAAAGAAGGGCTGGAATATCTTGTCCAATATCGCCGGAGAAATACCATCAGCGTTATCCGTTACCGTTATGACGATATTATTTCCTTCTTTCTTTGTGGCCAATGATACTGTTGGCTCGTATGCAGCCGAATCTCCGGGAGTTTTCTCTGACCCCGGAGCGTTTGATTGGTCCAAACGCCCGGAGGTTGGAAGAAAACCTCCGGGGTTTTGTTTTCGTTGGTTCACCGCATAAAAAGCATTCGTGATAAGATTTAGAATAACACGGCCAATATCCTGCGAAATGACATTCGCCTTTCCCACGTTCTCATCAAAACTGGTATTCATCGTGGCATTGAAGGATTTGTCTTTCGCCCTCAAACCATGATACGCCAGGCGAAGATATTCGTCCGCCAGCTGGTTGATGTCCGTAAGTTCCTTCACCGCGCTGCTGCTGCGGCTATGCTGCAGCATTCCTTTCACGATGGCATCGGCACGTTTGCCATGATGCGTTATTTTTTCTTCATTTTCTGTAACGTCTTTTGCCAGCGCTTCTACCTCGGTGTAATCTTTTTTAGCGATCGCTTCATTCATTTCGGCCAGCAGTTCTCTATTGATCTCCGAAAAATTGTTGACAAAGTTCAGCGGGTTTTGTATCTCATGTGCGATGCCGGCAGTAAGTTCTCCGAGAGAAGCCATTTTTTCGGAATGGATCAGTTGTGTTTGTGTTGCCTTAAGTTGATCCAGCGTAGCTTCCAGTTCTTCATTCTTCTTTGAAAGGTCGGAAGTTCTTTCCGCTACCAGCCTTTCCAGTTGGGCATTCTTTTCCTTCCATTCGTTGATGCCGAAAGTATCTTCTTCGCTTTGTACGTTCTCGGGCTTGGATGCGTGCCAGTAGACCAGTTTCCATTTGTCCTCTTCAAATTTCAGCAGCCCCGAAGAGCGCATGTCAAACGAAGTTTCATATTCCTTGCTGAGGATATGGGCCGTGATCTCATCGGTCAGCACCGCCATCGTGTCCTCAGAATAATATTGCCGGTCAACCGCTTTACTGGTAAAGCTGATCTCCAGTCCAGCGCTTTGTTCTTTCTGCCGGTCAATAAGCCGCTGCAATCCTTCAAGCGTGTTGATCATCTCATCTTTGGTGGTGCCGATGATATACAGTTTTTCGGAAAAATACTCGCGCAGATCCAGCGTAGGCTCCAATGCAAAACCTATACGCAGAATTTTCTGGTAAGTTTCGTTCAATAATTTTTCCTTTTCTGCTGTCATCGTCTGTATTTATTTTGGCAAAGAAATGATAAAGGCCGTTCCCGCCTGTTCGCCGGACAAACCTTTGCCCTGACTTGTTTCTACAGTCATGGTGCCGCCATGGCCTTTTACAATAATATCATAACTCATCGACAACCCCAAACCTGTGCCTTCCCCGGTAGGTTTGGTGGTGAAAAATGGTTGAAAGATCTTTTCTTTTATTTCCTGCGGAATGCCGCCGCCATTGTCTTCTACCTTTATTTCGATCTTGTCGGAAAGGTTTTTGGTGCTGATGGAAACGGTGGGTTTGTACAAACCTCCCGGGTTTTGTAAACCCCGGAGGTTTACCGCGTAAAACGCATTCGTCAGCAAATTCATGATCACCCTTCCTACATCCTGCGGAACGATATTTACCTTTCCGATGGAGGCATCAAAATCCGTTTTTAAGGCCGCATTAAAACTTTTATCTTTTGCCCGCAAGCCATGATAACTCAGGCGTAAATATTCATCCGACAATGCATTGATATCCGTAGGTTCTTTTTTTCCATCGCTGCTGCGGCTATGCTGCAACATCCCTTTTACGATCGCGTCGGCACGTTTGCCATGATGGTTTATTTTTTCCAGGTTCTGCCGGATATCCTCTGCAATGGCTTTTGCTTCTTCGTAATCACCTTTGCTCAGCTCTTCATTCATTTCGGCGATGAGTTCGTTACTCACTTCGCTGAAGTTGTTGACGAAATTCAGCGGGTTCTGGATTTCATGGGCAATGCCTGCTGTGAGTTCCCCAAGGCTCGCCATTTTTTCAGACTGCACCAGTTGCGCCTGTGTAGCCTGGAGATCTTCGAGCGCATGCTGCAGTTCTTCTTTCTGCCTGGTTATTTCTGCGGTACGTTCCTGCACCTGCTCTTCCAGTTCGGCTTTTAGCTTTTGTGTTATCTGGAATTCTCTTTCTTTTTCTTCAGCTTTCAGCCGTGCTTTTTCCAGTGCCTTCCTCTGGCGGCCATTGGTGATCAACATAGTGATCATCCAGATAAATGCCCCCAACTCGGCTATCTCAAAATAGTTGTCCCACTTTTCGTAAAAAGACTGGTTCGCCAGTTCCACTGCTTCTTCCAGCAGATTGATCCCGAGAATGGGTAGAAAAGCAAATAGGGTCGGTTTTACAGAGCGGAATTCCTCGTATTTGAATACCGCATAATATTGTGCGCCCAACATGGCATATCCGAGCCAGTCGATAATGGTACGTAATGGGTGATAAACAGTGTGGACCACTATCAAAACAGCCGTAAAAATTGCCCCGCCGAGAATAATACTTCCCCACTGCTGCTGTTTGCCTTCTTTAGCGGCCGTTTTACGCAGTATATTAAAAATGATAAATATAAATATCGCTTGCAGGATCATATTCTTGAGTGGTTTTGCACAGGCAAAGTAATAGTAAACTTCGCATATTCCGATGGTTTGCTTTCAACATGTAAAGTACCTTGGTGCGCCTTGATGATATCGTAACTCAGGCTTAGCCCCAAACCTGTGGCCTCACCGGTAGGTTTGGTAGTAAAAAAAGGCTGAAATATCTTCCCGATGACTTCCTCCGGAATGCCGGCGCCATTGTCACTTACCACGATTTCGATCTTATCACTCAGCTTTTTTGTGCTCAGCCAGACAGTCGGCTCATAATTATCCAAACCTCCCGGGTTTTGTAAACCCCGGAGGTTGACAGCATAAAATGAATTGGAGATGAGGTTCAGCAACACCCTTCCGATATCCTGGGATACAACATTGATGTTGCCGATGCTGTTATCAAAATCTGTTTTCAAAGTTGCATTAAAGCTATTGTCTTTTACCCGGACGCCATGATACGCCAACCGCAGATATTCGTCTGCCAGTTTATTGATGTCGGTGAGTTCCTTTTTACCATCACTGCTGCGGCTGTGCTGGAGCATCCCTTTCACAATAGCATCGGCACGTTTTCCGTGATGATTGATCTTTGCCAGGTTTTGTTGTACATCATTGGCGATCGCTTTCGCTTCGGCGATATCGCCCTTATCCAGTTCCTCTTTCATTTCTGTGATCAGTTCATTGCTCACATCAGAAAAATTATTAACGAAGTTCAACGGGTTTTGAATTTCGTGTGCGATGCCGGCTGTCAGTTCCCCGAGCGAAGCCATTTTTTCCGATTGTATCAATTGCGCCTGTGTAGACTTCAGGTCAGCCAAAGTTGTTTCAAGTTGCTGATTGGCTTTTTGTTTCTGCCGGTTGTTCCGGTATAAGATCAATGCAACAACGATAACCGCCAAAAGCACACCGATGGCACCATACAGCATCATGCGATTTTGCGTAGCAGTTTTTTCATCATTGATCTTTTTAAGTCTTAACTGTTCGTTGAAAGCGAATTTCTGGTAATCGCTCAATTGTTTGATCCGTACTTTATTCACGCTATCGTTTGCCTCGTTGGACATCTTCTCATATTTATAAGCACTGTCGATATTACCTGTGAAAGAATATACCTTAGCGAGATTTGCCAACGCCAGCGGCCTGTCAGTTTCGGTAAATTCACTCGCTGTTTCAAACGATTTTTTTGCATAATACAAAGCCGAATCTTTTGTGCCTTTCAACATGTATGCAATGGAAACAGCGAGATATCCGTAAGTAAGCGCTACGAAATTATTTTGTTCCAATGAAGGTGCGATGGTGGCCATCCCGTATTTCATCACCGAATCGGGTTCGTGCTTAAACCAGAATGCCCTGGCCAGTTGTACCTGATACATCCCAAGATATCTTTTATAACCCGCTGCTTTAGCGTATTTATCGGCCTGCCTGCTATATAAAACGATCGAATCGTTACTATAGGAAGAGGCGAGATTAGAATATCCCAAAGCGATCAGCTTCCCGTTGTGGCTTTCTTCACCGATCCTGATCACGTCAAAATAAAGGGTACGTTGTTTATCCGGCTCCTGCACGGAGCCATAAAGGTTGGCCAGCGCATGCTTGTTGATAGCGATCACTGCCAGGCGGGCGTCGTGCATGTTCTTCGCGTTGGAGAACACCCAGGGATGCCAGTTGGACCTTTCACTCTTTTCATCCGCCGTTATTTTTCCGGAATTGAGTATCGCCTCGTAAGATTTTGTAACATCCCCCAACTTATCATACATGTATGCCAGTTGCGTATATGCATCGGCTTCCCAGATGCGGAGTTTCAGTTTTTGGGCCAGGTCAAGTTGTAGTCCATGAAAATAAGCGCTGCTATCCCGCTTTCCATCCTGGTAATAAAAACCAAGGCTGCGATAAGCCGCCATCAGCATGGTATCGTTCTTTTCCTGCACGACCGATTTACGCAAACTATCTACCTGGAAATTGTTGATATATCCCCAGTTGGGATCAAATTGCGCACTTAACGCCTGTGGCAGCAGCAGGATGAGCAATATTTTAAATGATAAACGCATGGGAAGGTAAAGGTTGAAGGTTCAAAGTTTAAGGTTGAAGGATCAGATAGTTTGTTACGGGTCATGAAGTTTTAATTATCCATTATCCACTGATCAATTATCCATTATCCTCATCCTCCCGCTTCCATACCACAGTGGATCTTCCTTTTACGATCACTTTGCCTTCGGCAGTTGAAAACTGCAAGCTGATGGTGAGCGTTTTCAAAAAATTGATTCAACTTCATGTTGTTTCTTTTATTTTATAGATAATGTCATGCCGGTATTTCAATAATAAATGTACTTCCCTGCACTTCTTCGGTTTCCACCTTCAGTGCACCGCCGTGGCCTTTGGTGATGATGTCGTAGCTCAGGCTCAGCCCCAGCCCGGTTCCCTCACCGGTTGACTTGGTGGTGAAGAAGGGCTGGAATATTTTATCAATGATGTTTGGGGGGATACCGTTGCCGTTGTCGGAAACTTTTATTTCGACTTTATCGGCTACTTTTTTTGTAGTGATGGAAACTGTTGGTTCGAATGGAAGTAAACCTCCGGGGTTTTTCGAGCGCTCATTCACCGCGTAAAAAGCATTCGTGAGTAAATTCATCACCACCCTGCCGATATCCTGTGGAATGATTTTTATTTTTTCGATATTTTGGTCAAAATCTGTTTTCAACGTCGCGTTGAACAATTTATCCTTTGCCCTTAATCCATGATAACTCAGGCGCAGGTATTCATCACACAAAGCATTGATATCTGTCGGCTCTTTTTGGCCGGAAGACGACCTTGAATGCTGCAGCATACCTTTTACGATGGCATCGGCGCGCTTTCCGTGATGGTTGATCTTATCGAGATTTTGCTGGATGTCGGCGGCTATTTCATTGGCATCTTCGTAATTCCCTTTGTCCAGTTCTTCTTTCATTTCGTCGAGCAGCTCTTTGCTCACTTCGCTGAAGTTGTTGACGAAGTTGAGGGGGTTCTGTATCTCATGGGCAATGCCCGCAGTGAGCTCGCCGAGGCTGGCCATCTTTTCGGATTGTACCAGTTGCGCCTGCGTAGATTTTAAATTATTGTACGCTGTTTCTATTTCCTTTCTACTTTTAGACCGTTGTTTGTTGGCCCGGTACATGAAGACAATCACCACCAAAAGCAGCGCCAGGCCGGCTATGAAGCTGTAAGTTTTTACCGAGGATTTATATTCCCGGATGGCTTTTTCTTTTTCCCGTTGTTTATCGAGTTCTTTCTGTTGTTGCTCGGTGGTCATCAACTGTATGCTCTTGAGGGTTTCGCGGCTGTAGAGGCTGTCTTTATATTTACCTTCGAAAGTCATGTATTTTACCGCACTATCATATTGCTCTTTTGTTTTGTAAAGATTGGCCAATATGCCACTGGAAGTAGCCTGCAGGGAGAGATACGAATATTTTGAAGCGCCGTTGTATACTTTATAAGCGTATAAAAAAGCAGAATCTGTTTTGCCGGCTTTGCGGTACACGTCTGCCAGTGATGCCATGAATGCAAAATAATTATCTGCACGGTTGCCTTCCAGTGCAGCTTTGGTGGCTACCTGGTAATAATAGATGGAGGAGTCCGACTCGTTTTTGGTTGCATACACGCCACCCAACCCGCCACCCCCGAGTTGTGTCCACAGGTTCTTTTGAGCGGTGGATTGCCCGAGCTGGTACATTTTCCTGAAAAATATCTCTGCAGAATCGGGCCGGTTAATAGCTGGAAGAATATAATATTGCGCCATCGAATTGTATTGCGACAGCACCGGGTAACTGGTATCTTTTAAACCTTTGATGCCGTTGTTGTCGATAATGCGCTGCCGCCTGTCGAGCGAAGATCTTGCCATGGCCAGATCACCGATGCGCACATAGATCGACGTGATGACCCGCAGGTTGTTGAAGAGTGCGGTGCTATCGCCCTGCGCTACAGCAGCCGCGTCGTTCTGCAAAAAAAGATGCAGCGATTGTGTGAGTTTTCCTTTTTTGAAATAATAATCTGCGAGGCTTCCGCGGGAGCTGATCAGTCCCTTTGCACTGTTAAGTTTTTCTGCAAGCTGCATTGCTTCGATATACATCGCTTCTGCAGAATCGTTTTTATCCACGCTGGCAGAATAAATATCACCTGTTTCGATGAGGAATTTTACAAAGCTGGTGTCCGGATTCCGTCTTCCCTCAGCCAGCTTCCGGTAATCGATACGTGTTTCCTGCGCAACCGATGCGATGGCGAAGAGCATCAAACCAAACAGCAGGTGAAATTGTTTTCTCATATGATCAGTTGACAAGTAATTCAATTTTAAAGGTAGCGCCTTCGCTGCTATTCTCCAGCATGATGGTGCCACCGTGTGCTTTCACGATATCGTACGCGAGGCTCAAACCCAGGCCGGTGCCCTGTCCCGTAGGTTTGGTGGTAAAGAATGGCTGAAATATTTTATCGGCGATGCCGGATGGAATGCCTGTGCCGTTATCTGCCACGGTAATTAACACGCTGCGGGGATTGTTGCCGGTAAGACGGGAAGTGGTGATAGTAACGGTTGGTTCGTAGGAAGCCAAACCTCCGGGGTTTTGCCTGCGTTGGTTTACTGCGTAAAAAGCATTGGTAAGCAGGTTCATCACCACCCGCCCTATATCCTGCGGAATGATATTTATTTTTTCTATTGAAGGATCAAAGTTGGTGTGGATCGTTGCATTGAACGATTTATCTTTTGCCCGCAAGCCGTGGTAGGAAAGACGCAGGTATTCATCACACAAAGCATTGATATCTGTTGGCTCTTTTTGCCCGGAAGACGACCTTGAATGCTGCAGCATTCCTTTTACGATGGCATCGGCACGCTTGCCATGATGGTTTATTTTTTCAGAATTATCGCGGATATCGTCCGCAAGTTCGTTGGCCGATTGAAGATTGCCCGCTGCCAATTCTTCTTTCAGTTCATCCGCTAATTCTTTATTTACCTCGCTGAAATTATTTACAAAATTCAGGGGGTTTTGAATTTCGTGGGCAATGCCGGCAGTGAGTTCTCCGAGGCTGGCCATTTTTTCTGATTGGACGAGTTGTTTTTGTGTGGTCTGTAATTCAACCAATGTTTTTTTAAGAGTGAGATTTGTTTTTTGCTTTTGCCTGTTGTTGCGAAACAGAACAACTGCTACCAGCGAAAATAATCCCAGCCCTACCAGTAACATCCCGGTCCTTACTTTATTACGGTATTTTATATTCTCTGTTTCAATATCCCTTTTGCGTTGGTCTTCTTCAAAAGTGAGCATTTGAATTTGCTGGTTGGCTCTCGCACTGTTCAGGCTGTCATTGGCGGTTGCATACACTCTCCAGAATTTCACTGTGCTGTCTGGGTTTTTATCCTGGTAATAATCTATCAGCATCCTGGCAGGTTTTAATGCAAGATTTGCCGAAGCCGTATTTTTTACAGCATCCAATGCCATCTTGCAGTAGATAGCAGCGGAGTCGTATTTTTTGTACAAATAAAAATGTTCTGCAAGTGCCAGATAACTGCTGTTTAAATAACGCGGCGATCTCGATTGTGCGGCGATAGCGATGGCACTATCAAAGTATTTTCTGGCATTGACAGTATCTCCGCGATGGCTGTAAATGCCCCCGATGGTAAAAGCTATAACCGCATGATTACTTAAATTAGGGGCAGCGCCTACAATAGTAAGTGCTTTGCGGGCGTAAAACATAGAAGAATCCATGTTCCCCATATTCAAATAAACGGTAGCCATGTTCATGTAAGGAAACCACATGCCTACACCGGTTTTATGTTCCGCATACCTCGCTGCTTGTATGTACAGGCTTAATGCTTTGTCATTTTCCAATCTGTCCTTATAAATGTGCCCCATTTGATTGATGGCAAAAGATATCAGTCTTTCATTCCCCGATTGCTCTGCCAGCATTACACCCTTACGGTGCATCTCCAGGGCTTTTACATAATTACCTGTCAGGCGATGGCCCTGCCCCAGTGCAGTCCAGCCTGATGATTCTATGATAATATCTTTTCTTTTTTCAGCCAGCTGCAGGAGGCGCTGTCCCAGATCGAGCACCATCACGGGAAAGCCATCAATAGAAGTCAAATAAAATTTGAGGATAAGATCAGTTTTTTTATCATCATTTTTTTCCGTGATCAACAGGTTAAAAAGAGAATCACAGCTTTTTTGTATGGAAGCCTGCACGTTTCCCTGGCTTCGGCCACAGACTATCGTTAAAATGAACCCAACTAATAATATTATCTTTTTCATATCAGCATATTGCGGTTAGTTGTATGATAAATGTTGTCCCCTCTCCTTCTTCCGTTTCTACTTTCAGTTCGCCACCATGCGCTTTCACAATATCGTAGGCCAGGCTCAAACCCAGGCCGGTGCCTTGCCCGGTGGGTTTGGTAGTGAAGAAGGGCTGAAATATTTTGTCGAGAATATTTTGGGGGATGCCGTTGCCATTGTCGGAAACTCTTATCTCGACCTTACCTGCTATTTTTTTTGTAGCGATAGTAACGGTTGGTTCGTACGGCTCAAAACGCCCGGAGGTTGAAGGCAAACCTCCGGGGTTTTGAAAACCCCGGAGGTTTACCGCATAAAAAGCATTCGTAAGCAAATTCAATATCACTCTGCCGAAATCCTGCGGAACGATATTGATTTTTCCGATGCGCTCATCAAATTCAGTTTTCAACGTCGCATTGAACGATTTGTCTTTCGCTCTTAAGCCATGATATGCAAGCCGAAGATATTCGTCACACAACGCATTGATATCCGTAGCTTCCTTTTGCCCTTTGCCGGATTGAGAATGTTGCAGCATTCCTTTCACAATTCCATCCGCCCGCTTACCATGATGATTTATTTTTTCTGAATTATCCCTGATATCGTCGGCGATCTCATTTGCCAGTTGCACATTTCCTGCCGCAAGTTCTTCTTTCAGCTCTTCCGCCAACTCCTGATTTACTTCAGAAAAATTATTGACGAAGTTCAGCGGGTTCTGAATTTCGTGAGCGATTCCCGCGGTGAGTTCTCCAAGCGAAGCCATCTTTTCAGCCTGGATCAGTTGCTTCTGCGTGTCCTGCAATTCCAGTAAAGTTTCTTCCGCTTTTTTACGGGCCGCTTTTATTTCCAACAGATCCTGCTCGGCACGAAGTGTTTGTGCTTCCGATTTTTGCAGATCTAAAAAACGGGTATAAGTTTGTTCGAATACTTTTGCAAAACGTATAAAAACTTCCTCCGCATCGGGCACAGGTTCCAGCGTAATGAACAGCACATAACCATATTTGAAAAAAACGGCGTAATCGATCTGTCTCTCAGGAAATTTAAGCCCGCTCGTGATCATGCCTCTCAATGCATCTCCCATAACCGGAATTGTCATGAGATATTCGTAATGCGCTTTGCAGGTTTCACGGGTAAATTCTTCGATATAGAGCGACTGTCCATTCTTACCCGCATGATAAGCACGGAGAAAAAAATCTTCTCTCGGGGTTTTATATGGGGGCAACATTCCTCCTTCCGAACTAAACCATTCGGTGGACTCATTCTCTCCATAAATATTGAATGCGCAACCTCTGGTCTGGATGCCTAAAGAACGCACCTGTGTATCAAGCACAAAAGAAGCATCGGCCAGTTCATCACTATGTTGCATGGCCATGGTTCTAGCACGCACACGTTCCAGGGCAAGTTCGATCCTGGCTTCCCGTATTTGTTTTTCGGAACTTTTAAGATCTTCAAAGCGGCGGTAAGCCAGGTCAAAAACAGCGGCAAACCGCACCAGCGTTGCCATTGCATCTTCCGCAGGATGTGGTACGCTACCAGGCAAACTAAACCCGATCTCGCCATGAGTAGTGCGTGCCATAATAAAAGTGAGACCACCAATATGGCGGATATCATCCAATGTTGGTGCGTTGGGATCTACCCTTTCAAACTCACCGAGCGTGACCATCTTATATACATAATCAACGGCAGCATCTGCATCCATGGCATAAACGAACGTTGGTTCTTTTGTTTTTTCCCAGGCCGCAATGGTGGGGATATTTGCATGAATGGAACGGGGCAATGTCATTACGTTCCCGATGCGGCTGCCATCACCAGCAGTCATCGCTTTTTCGTAAATATCTTTTTGCCAGCGCATATGCCAGAAATAATCCGCCTGGTGTCCAAGCGCCACAAACTCCGTCCGCATTGTTACCACAATATCCAACAGGTCTGTGGATACTTTCATCGCAGTCACTTTTGCCCGGATGCGTTCCAGCGAAAGTTCAAGCTGGGCTTCCCTTGTTTGTACTTCTGCATTCTGAAGATCATGAAAGCGTTGATAAGCGAGGTTAAAAGCGGCTCCCATTTTTAATGTGATAGATTTCACTTCGTCTGTAGGCAACTTCATCATGTCGAGTGATAATATCCCGCCGGATATCCTCGCGGTTAAATTCCATTGATGCTCCAGGGCACCGCTGGCGACAGCAGCCCTGAAACTTTCGGCCATGGAAGGATAGTACGGTTCCAGTTCATCAGCGGCCAGCGTTATCCGCTCTTTTGGGTAGTCCATGATAAAATAATCAGTTTTTCCCTCGCGCCAGACAGGAATGAATTCGCTGAGTGTAGGAGTCTTTTCAGGATCGTACCTGAATGCACAACTGTTTACATCACTCATGCTGCCGGGACTCGACAGATCCCATACTGTAACCATCCCATCATCACCTACCAGGTAAATTGCCACACCGGTAAATCCATCTATTTTCAGTTTTGATATTTGCGTAAAAATTTCCCGGTTCACTTTTGCGATGTCGTTGGTTTGTTGCATCGCGAAAGATTGCGCCCTTACCCTTTCCACTGCTGCTTCAATTTCCAGTTCTCTGTTTTTCGCATGTAACTCAACGGTTCTTCGTTGAACAGCTTCGCGAAGCTCCAGGTTTTCTTTTTCTATTTTTTCTGTAGCGATCTGCTGACCTTCTTCCGTTCGATGATCGGGAAACGATGCGTGCTGATGCACCGCTTTCCACTCGTTGTTGATCTTTGTTACCACACAGGATATTCTTGCATGGCCATAAAAAGTCCATACATCATTGATAAGTACATAAAGATCGCTCAGTTCGCAAACGACCGCGGAATTTTCTTCAACAGGTTGTACCCTTCTTTCCCTGTTGCGCAATTCAGCCTTTCCCCTCATCTGATCTGCGGTGGCGGTATAAAATCCAATTGCATCATTTTTCCCGAAAAAAATCTCTCCGACAGCTGATCCGAATATGCTGAAATCATCCACCAGGTAGGAAGAAAATTTCTCCATATCCGCAGAAAGATTAGCCACCCAAAAATCATTATAAGCATCTATTATCTCCATTTCCAGTGTTTTGGTAAGTTTCATTTTTACTGTCGGTTTATTGGTAGTGTGATGATAAAAGTCGTACCCTCGTTCACATTCGTTTCCACTTTTAATTCTCCGCCATGCGCCTTCACGATATCGTAGGCGAGGCTCAAACCCAGTCCTGTTCCCTGCCCGGTGGGTTTGGTGGTAAAGAAGGGTTGGAAGATTTTGTCGATAGCATTTTGAGGGATGCCGCTCCCGTTGTCAGAAACTTTTATTTCCACTTTATCGGCTATCTTTTTTGTAGAAATAGAAACGGTCGGTTCGTACGGATCAAAACGCCCGGAGGTTGAAAGAAAACCTCCGGGGTTTTCTTCTAACCCCGGAGTGTTTGTTGAGTGCAAACTCCCGGAGGTTGAAGGCAAACCTCCGGGGTTTTTCGAACGATCATTTACCGCATAAAATGCATTCGTCAACAAGTTCATGATCACCCTGCCCATATCCTGCGGGATCATATTTATTCGCCCGATCGAATTATCATAGTCGGTTTTTAAAGTTGCATTAAACGATTTGTCTTTCGCTCTTAAGCCATGATATGCAAGCCGGAGATATTCGTCGCACAAGGCATTGATATCTGTGGGTTCTTTTTGCCCGGAAGAAGAACGTGAATGCTGCAACATTCCTTTCACGATCGCATCGGCACGCTTTCCATGATGGTTTATTTTTTCGAGATTTTGTTTGATATCCGATGAGATCGCTTTCGCTTCTTCGATGTCGCCTTTTTGCAACTCCTCATTCATCTCATCGATGAGCTCATTGCTTACTTCTGAAAAATTATTGACAAAGTTCAACGGGTTTTGAATTTCATGGGCAATGCCAGCGGTGAGTTCGCCGAG
>Ga0247813_10000250_pt1 | contig 60023 bp, 31 predicted proteins | sample UWRJL169409C1_FD_180719 | JGI IMG/M metagenome (GOLD analysis project Ga0247813, IMG submission 180719) | Plant litter microbial communities from Arlington Agricultural Research Station in Wisconsin, United States - UWRJ-L169-409C-1 | ecosystem: Environmental > Terrestrial > Plant litter >... | reverse complement strand
AACGTCCGACAGCTAATAACAAGTGAGATCCTTTTATTTCACTTTTGTCGATTGTAACGGTAATGCCGTCTTGGTTGTTTTCAATAGCTGCAATTTCCTTTGCGTTAAACACAAGCTGTATCCCTTCAATTTTCATTATTTCGGCTACTGCATCACAAACTGTATCGTCTTCCTTTGCTATTAATTTTTCATGGGACTCAATAATGGTGACTTCGCTCCCAAACCTTCGAAAGATCTGACCAAATTCCAAACCAATATAACTGCCGCCAATGATGATCAAATGTTTAGGAATATCCTTGATTTCCAAAATATTTTCGTTCGTGTAAAAAGGAACTCCTGCATAAGCTTGAGGAACTACTGCCCTTGCCCCCACATTTATAAATATTTTTTTTGCAGTAATTGCCGTATCTCCCACCTGAACCACATAATCACTTAAAAAATAAGCTTCAGCTTTGTACAAGGTAATATTTTCGTTGCTCGTAAGCGATTTTTCAATACCAAATCGGGATTCATGTACGAGCTTATCTTTACGCGCTTTAATTTTTTCAAGATTAGCTTTAGTTCCATCCGGAATTTCAATGCCTAATGCATCACCATGAAAAGCATCCCACATTCTGCGGGCACTTGCTACATAGGCTTTAGTTGGAATACAGCCATTGTTAACACATGTCCCCCCTAAAAAACTCTTTTCGACAATAGCAACCGTACCTTTTTTTGATAAGCTAAACGCCAAAGGAACACCTGCCTGCCCACTTCCAATAATAATATAATCAAAGTTTTTCATAGTCTTTTAGTTTAAAAAAAATTATTTCGCTAATCGCAATCCGGAAAACTGCCAGCGCATTTTGGCACTGAAAAAATTACGATAGGTATTACGGCTATGATTCTCGGGTGTTGCGACTGAAGCACCTCGCAAAACCATTTGGTTCACCATAAACTTTCCATTGTATTCTCCCAAAGCACCGGCCGCTTTACTAAAATTAGGATAGGCCAGATAAGCGCTGTTGGTCCATTCCCATAATTTCCCCCAATTCAATTGACTGCTGGCTATTTCCCACTCGAATTCTGTTGGCAATCTCAATCCTTTCCACTGCGCATAGGCAAAAGCTTCGAAATAGCTGATATGCATCACAGGTAAATCGGGTACAATTTTCTGCATACCATTTAAAGTATACTCAAACCATTGATCTTCCATTTTATGCCAGTACAATGGAGCTTCAATTTCATTTTCATTCAACCATGCCCATCCCTCATCATGCCAGTAATTAAAATTTTGGTAGCCACCGTGCTCAATAAACTCTAAATATTGACCATTTGTCACCAGCGTGTTCGCAATCTCAAAATCAGCTACATAAACATTGTGTCTTCCTAATTCGTTATCAAAACAGAAAAAGTCTCCTGTATGTCCTATTTCATAAACTCCTGCTTCTATTTTTATAAAACCAGCATCTTGTCTTTCTGCAGTTGGTAAAAAACTATTTCCGTAAGTCGGAAAAGTCGGCTGGGTTCCGAGTATGTATTTGATATCATACACCAAAAGTTCCTGATGTTGCTCTTCATGATTGATTCCGATTTCAATGACATCAAGTATCTCTTTGTTTAAATCGTTGTTCATAAATCGTTCGACTGCAGCAGTAACATAAGCTCTATAAGCATAAACCTCTGCTACAGCTGGTCGTGTCATCAATCCTCTGGAAGGACGCTGCACACGTTTTCCCACATTATTATAATAACTATTAAACAAATAGGAAAAATCAGGATGGTAAACTACATAATCAGGAGCGTACTTTGTTAGTAAAAATTCTTCCCAAAACCAGGTTGAATGGGCTAAATGCCATTTTGGAGGAGAAGCAAAATCACTTGGCTGTACTGAATAATCCTCAGTAAGCAAAGGATTACAAATTTCTTCAGTTTTTTTTCGGACTTCTAAAAAACGTGCTTTCATATATTTAAGTAGTGCTATTCGTATTAACCTGTAAGATATTAATTAAAAATACTATAAGTTAATTATTTATGCAAAAAGATGTTTGTTAAAAATCCCAAAGTTTCTATTATAGAATAGCAATAAGTTTCTCTATCATCTGTCAGAATCACATTTCAGGCCTTAAGTAATTTTAAATTATACATAAAGATCTCTGGTGACAGGACTAGTTTATTTTTCCAAACATCAAAAATATCATGATACTGAAAAGGCATTGATTTTTTTTAACATCAATGCTATTGTAAAAATAAAAGTACCCTGCAAAATCAATAGAAATTACAGGGTACCCAAACAAGTAATAATCTTCCAAAACTACTTACCCGTCTGACTAAATTTAAATATATACTTGGGCATCAAGCCTCTTTTTAGAGTACTGATTTAAATGGAACCTAAGCTGAAGTATCACCTCTTTTTTTGTACCGTTGATATTAATAAATTTAATATCAAACCAGCTTTTTAATTCTTCAATGTCCTCAGGATTATTTTTTAATGATGACGCAAATAGTATCTGAACTCTGGAATTTAAAAGTTTAAAGAATTCATTTAAATTAATTTCGTTGTCCGCCACAAAAAGAATTAAATTATAATCATACAAACTGAAATCAGCACCTTCAGTTCCTGAAAAAGCTATAAAGTCACAATCAGAAATTCCTTTTGTAAAATACCTGAGAAAAACCCCGCTCTTATCATAAACCAGAATTTTTGTTTTCTCAAGAATAACTGCCATTTTTATTAGTATATTAATTTTAAAAAATAAACGATCTTTAAATATAAGAACATGATCCCGTCAGATTTACATCTGTCCATATTTCTGCCTGTAGAATTAAACTCATTATTACAAACCAGCCGTAAGAATTGTTTGTAGAAAACTACAAAAAGACACCGTTTTTTAAAGGAAAGACAACAGCTTTAATGACAAAGGAAGCTCTAAAAGCCCTAAAAAGGGATGCTGTTTAAATATGAAACTATATTCATTTAACAAAAATACCTTGTAACTCCCAGTTTTTACTCTATTTTAAATTGTAGAATATAACTTCTAGTTGTAATTAATAATTTTAAAAATAAAAACCTTAATACACAACTAAAAAATTTACTATTAGCTTAAAGAAGCTTACTAATAGCACAAAGCGAACAAAAAAATAATGATAAATCTATTTCACTTTATTTTGATTTGAACTTGGCTTAAGTTCGTCTGGACTGTCTTTTGTATAGGTATCAAATGTTTCTTTTGATGGCGTTGTAAATACATCCTGTATCAACTCAAAACTCAACGTATTTTTCGGATCAAATTGATCTGAATTCATGTATTTTTCCAGTGAATAATACAGCGCTTTGGAGGTCCATGCAAGGTTAATCTCATCATCCTTAAAGCTGCTTAAAGTGAAAAAAGTGACGCCAGGAATCAGGCAGTGATACCGCAAATAATCTAATTTGGGCAGAATACTGACACATGTTTAAAAAAAATAGAACTCAAGCAAAATAAGCCCTAAGAGGTTTAGGTTCGAAACTTTATATCACTGTGGTAATCGTTCTGAAATACAGCAATATTTAGCTGCTTAATTTCCATACCAAAATTATTTTTCTTACATTTAAGAAACATTAAATTGAAATATGATGAATACAGCAAAAATAGTGGGTATTGTACTTATAGTGATCAGCCTGGCCGCAGGCTATGTGGGATTAAACAGGGTATCAGACAGCACCAAAGAAATTAACTTTTTAGGCCTTAAAATTGATGCTTCGAACGAATCGGGACAAATGCAGGGTTTTCTTTATCTTGGAGTGGCAGCAGCTCTTTTAGCAGGCGGACTGTATACTTTAAAAAAGTCAAGCTAATTAAAACCTAAATAGTAAAATAGAAAGCCTGCAGTATATAAATACTGCAGGCTTTGTACATTGTACAAATGGCATTTTAAGCAGTGATGGAAAAATAAAAAGCCAAACAGCGCTTCAAAAGTCCAGCTACAATAAAATCATTACCAATGTAATGAAGATAAGTAATATTCTAATCCAAATAAGATTCTACTCCAACCAGCCTCTCCATTGCCAATCATCATAAAAAGTAACAACGCTCTCAACTTTACCAATAAAGATACAATTGGATAAAAAAAAACTGCAGGCACAAATACCAGCAGTTTAATTTTGAATTATAAAGTGTCTTTCAGCCCCATTTGACATATTGTCCGGGCTGATAAATCCCTTTAGAACAGCACTAAAAATGAGTTGCAGTTATCCTGCTGTTCTATTCAAGGCTCTATTAGCACTTATAATATCTGTTTCTAATTTCATCATAACACAGATGAGGGTACTGATAACCTCCCATAGTCTGTTTTAGCTGTTTTTCAGTCAGCTTTTGCACATCACTCGGTAGAAATTTTTTAACTTCTTTGTCTTTTGTTTTTTTGTCAAACATAACTTATAGTTTAAAGTGATTACTATTCCAATCATTTAAAGACACCTGGAATTTCTGTCTGTGTTATCGCAGTTTTTTCTGCTTACATATCTTTGCATTAACTCTGAAATACCAAAATTAAGTTGTGTATTCATAAATACCAAAATTATACCTACAAATATGAATTATTTTTACGATAATTACTTACTTACAACCTATATATTTTTAAATTTTAACATAATTCATGATTTTACATCAAGGCAGATCTTAAAATAATCCATAAAACATAAACTGATGCCATGATCTTATAAATATCGTTTTAGATTTATGTTATCTGTAAATCGCTATTATTTTTAATACAATATAATTGGTCAGAAGTCCGTTTAAAAGTGCTAGAACACTGTCTTGCTGCTCCTGCGTTTCGCAATCAAAATGAACCATCATTTCATTAATAAACTCAGAATACAGGATTCCCTGTTCTATTTTAGCTAATGCAATTTGATCTAAATCGTCCAGCTCGTATTTCCCAGGCATAGTATTATGCTCCTTTATTTCCAGAAACAACACTTCTTCATCATTTAGTTCAGATACCTTCTGTTCCAAGCCGTCTAACAGCACGATATTAAAATCTTCTTTTTTCCTAAGCAGGCTTTTAAAACTGCCCGGCAGACCTTCCGTATACAAATCCCTTTTTAGCAGATAATGCTCGGCAGAAAACTTTCTTCTTTTAAGCTCATCATCAAACACTGAAATCAGTTCTACAGACTTTTCCGGGGTCAGAAATTCAATTTCATTCTGCTCGCCTTCCGCCTCATTGATCATTACAGCCCATTTTAAATAACACTCTGGATAATTTTTCATTACATAAACTTCCATAGCTTTACATATTGCGGGATTTTTTTTATAGGCTCCCAGTAAATGTAAATACTTTTTATCGGGAACATCCTGAAATTCAGCAAAACCGGAATAGTAGCCGTCATTGTATACTTCATCGAACAAAAAATCAATCTTTACATCCCTATTCTGAGCAAACTGGTAAAACAATACCTGTTCAAAAAATAAATTAAAATTAAGGCAGTTGATTTTGGGCCAGGCTTTTTTATTTTTATCTAAAAAATCAATGCTGATTGCAGCGTATTCTTTAAAAAAATCAATATCATTTCCTCCTGTAACCCCCATATTGCATCCAAAATTGTCGGAACGTTTATGATAGCGCTCCATTTCATCGGGCATGTACAGAAGCTCTGGCGAAATTTCATTCCACATTTTAGTGTAATTATCGCCAGTAATTTCCAAATTCTGCGTCAGTAAAGCGGCACAACGAAATTTTACATCCAGAGATTCCCAAACAAAAACATCTCCGTCAACGTGCAGAAACGGTTCGGTCTGCATCTGGTACACTTTAATTTTAGAAACACCCCAGAGATCGCTGGGATAATGATTCAAATCATCTAAAACGACATGAACTCTTGTATAGGGCAGCTGGAGTTTTGTAATTAAAATCTCATATCCAAAACGATCTGTGTACAATTCTACTTCTTTATGAAATTTCACTAATTGATGAGAGCTCAAAATCCAGCTCAGCCAATTGTATTTATAAGAAAACCAGCCGTAATTACTTTTGATATCAGTCGAATTACCGGTCCAAAAACTTTGTATTATCTTCATTTAAATGGAGCTGAGCTTATTTTTTTTAATTAATGCCAATTTTTCTCAGTGTTTGATTCATAATGTATTCAATAAAAATGCCTGCCAGCATTATTTACAAATTATATAAATACCAGCTGCAATATAACTTAATTATTTGTAAGTTTTTTACGGTATTCCGTATAATATACAGATTCTGGAACCTGCAACTTGATACTATTATGTTCTACGGTACAACTAACATATAATATAAAAAGGCAAAATGCTAAATCGATTTTAACAGTAAAATTTTACATGAAAATTCCAGTGATTAATTATGGCTCGAGTACTAACTAAATCTTTTATTATAATTAGATCAAATGGAATAACATAACCATCTAAAATATTATAATCAGGACGAAATCGTAATCAACATAGATGAACTTTCAACAAAGAATTTAAACTTAACATTGAAAATATATTGGTAAAAAACATGATTGTTAATCTAAATAATTAATCATGACAATAAAAGTAAAGTCTTTTTTAATATTGTAGTATTTTTATTTACTTTTGGCCTATATTAAAATTTAACTATTATAGTAACGATCATTAATCAAAATCGTTAAAACTTACATCGCTAACAACCAAAACCTCGCAAAAAAAATATGAATATCATAAAATCAAACCACTATACTTCAGCAAACCTGTATCAAAAGGTGCTATTTCAATCTCTATTGTAGAATCTACAATCTTGCTTAATCCAAAAATAAATCACGCAACAAGTGCATTTTAGTTCTATTTCTCAAAAAATAGAATAGAACAATAATGCCTGTTTTTCAAAAAACCACAACCAATTAATGAGACAAACAATACTATTATTATGTTGCTTTCTTTTTTTATCAAATACTTTACAGGCACAAATATCAGGCACAGTTAAAGGATATGTAACAGATACGATAAACAATTCTAATTTAACGAATGCATCAGTTTCTTTGTTAAGAGCAAAAGATTCCATTTTACTAAAATTTACCCGAGCCAAAGAAAATGGTTATTTTGAATTGAATAATATTAAAGCCGGTAAATTTATTTTACTTGTTTCTTATCCCAAATATGCTGATTTTGTAGATCAATTTTCTGTTGATTCTACAAAGTTACTCAAAGATTATGGTAAAATTAATTTGGCTGATAAAGGAAGATTACTATCCGAAATAATTATAAAAGGCAATAGAGCCGCCATGAAAATCAAAGGAGATACGTTAGAATTCGATCCAAAAGCATTTAAAATAGAACCTAATGCAAAAGTGGAAGATCTGATAAAACAATTCCCGGGAATACAAATTGATAAGGATGGTAAAATTACCGCTCAAGGCGAAACCGTAACCAAAGTTTTGGTTGATGGTGAAGAATTTTTTGGTGATGATCCCACTTTAGTTACAAAAAATCTACGTGCTGATATGGTTGATAAAGTACAATTGTATGACAAAAAAAGTGATCAGGCCGCTTTTACAGGAATTGATGATGGTCAGAAAACCAAAACGCTAAATGTGAAACTTAAAGAAGACAAAAAAAATGGTCATTTCGGGAAAGTAGAACTCGGAGGAGGAACTGATAATTTTTACAAAGGTCAAGCCATGTTTAATAAGTTTTGGGATAAGAAAAAAATAGCAGCTTATGGCATTTTTGGGAACACAGGACAAGTAGGATTAGGATGGGGAGACAAAGATAAATATGGCCAAAACAGCTATCAGGTAAGTGATGACGGCGGTATTAATTTTACAAGTAGCGGAAATGATGAATTAGATAGCTGGGATGGTCAATTTAATGGTGAAGGAATTCCGGTAGCTCAAACTGGCGGAATACATTTTGACAATAAATGGAACAGCGATAAAGAATCTATCAATGTAAATTATAAAATTGGCGATATCAAACTTTCAGGAGATCGCAATGATATTAACCAGCAAAATTTAAGTTCCAGCAGTATTTACAATACTTCAGACAAGAATTTTGAGAAAAACATGACTAAAAATAAACTTGATCTGGCTTATGAAATTAAAATTGATACTACTTTAACTTTAAAATTAAACGTAGATGGATTATTTAAAAACAGTAATTCAAGTGAAGCAGAAATGCGAAAAGGTACTGCTGAACAAGGTAACCAATTGAATAATCTAAAACAGACAACTACAAATGATGTTGATGATAAAATATTTAATATAAATACTTTATTGACCAAAAGACTTAAAAAAACGGGCCGAACATTATCTCTTAATTTAAGCCAGTCGAGTACAAATAGCAAAAGTGATGGTTATTTAAATTCAAGAGCTGAATTTTTTACAACATCCGTAATTAGTCCGGATAGCACCAAAGTAGTCGATCAAAATAAAGTCAATAATATTACCAATACAGCTTTTAAATCAAATTTAATCTATACCGAACCGTTATCTAAAAGCCTGACTTTAATTCTTAATTATGGCTTCAACATAAGTAACGGAAAATCTGATCGTAAATCTTTTAATCAATCCACGGATGGAAATTATAATGTTCTGGATTCCGTCTTTAGTAATAATTATGAATTAGACCAAACGATAAATCAACTTGGGGGGATTTTTAATTACAAAAAAAATAAAACTGTTTTTTCTTTTGGTTCTAAATTTAGCGGTGTCAACTTTAAACAGTATAATGTTTATACAGATGAAAATTTTACGCGAAAATTTATCAACTACATGCCTCAGATCAACTATCAATATAATTTTAAACAAAGAGAAGTACTGCGTTTGTCGTATAACGGAAACACCGATCAGCCAACATTAGAACAAATACAACCGATACGAAACAATCAAAACCAATTGAATACGATTTTGGGTAATCCAGATTTAGATCCTTCTTTTAGAAATATTCTTAGAGGAAGTTATTATTCGTATAAAGTACTTAGCAATCAATATTTTTCGGTTAATGCAACGTACAATTTTACGATAAATCCAATAATAAGTAATGTGGTTACAAATGATAGAGGACAAAGTATCTCTCAATTTGTAAACCTAAAAGACAAAGCTACAACAGGTTATTTTTTGAATACTAATTTTGGCAAAACAATCAAAGCTATAGACATGAACGCAGGAATTGGTTTAAGTGCCAACAAAAATGTAAACTATAATTACATCAATACAAAACTCAATGAAACTAAAAATTCAACTTATTCCTTTAATTTAAACTTATCAAAGTATAAAGAAAAAAAATACAATTTTAATACCAGCTTCGGACCCACTTATAACGTTGCTAATGCAAGCATCAACGAAAATAGTAATAGCGATGGCTGGGGTTTTAATGGAAATTTCTGGACGAGTATAGAATTACCTTTTAAACTAGAAATTAGCACAGATGGTAATTATCAATATAATGGAAAAACGCAAGTGATTCAGGAAACTTTTGAACGTTTTATCTGGAATGCATCTATCACCAAAAAATTCTTTAAAAGCGATAATTTACGAGTTTCTATAACGGGAAGAGATCTTTTGAACCAGAATGTAGGATTTAATCGTTCTGCATTTAATGGAAATATCAACCAAAGTACTTATACCACTATCCAAAGATACTTTTTATTCTCTGTAAGCTGGGATTTCAGCAAAATGGGCGGAGGAGAAATTAAACAAAACTAAAACCATGAAAACAATAATAAATCGCATCTTAATTTTAATAATTGTATTGACATGCTGCAATACTTTTGCACAAAATGACCACTTTGTACAAAATGGCGTAATCGAATTTGAGAAAAAATCGAATATGTATGCTTTGATTACAAAAAAACTAAAAGGAGAAACTGATAGTTATTATCAAGCTGCTTTTGAAAGTTATAAAAAAACCAATCCACAATTTAAAACTACAAAAAGCACTCTCAGTTTTTCAAAAAACAAGAGTTTATACAAATGGGATGAAACAAATCAGTCAACAAGCAACAGTTGGATTGCTGACGATGCAATGGCTAATTTAAAAAATGTTATCGCCACAGATCTTGATGCGAAAACCAGTATTACACAAAAAAATGTTTATGATGATTTATACTTAGTTAAAGACAGTTTACGCAAAATTGACTGGAAAATCACCGATGAAACCAGAGAAATAGCGGGTTATGAATGCCGCAGAGCAAATGCTATAGTGCTCGATTCTGTTTATGTTGTTGCCTATTACACTATTCAAATTCCATTTGCTGGTGGCCCTGAATCTTTTACAGGCTTACCCGGAACAATTTTAGGATTGGCTATGCCTCACGAAAATATGACATGGTTTGCTACAAAAGTTACAGAAATCCCAGTTTCTGACAAAGATTTAGCCCCGCCAATCAAAGGTAAACCTACTGACAATAAAGGACTAAACAAAATACTTTTGGATGCGTTGAAAGATTGGGGAAAATGGGCAAAAAAAACATTACAAGCCTACTCTTTATAACTAGCTAATAAGACCTATTTCTTACATCAAAAAACACAACAAAATAAAATAAAGAATCCCAGTTAAAATATTTTAACTGGGATTCTTATTTCTGTTTATATAGAATGGAACACTTACTTTCATGCTTATTTAGTATAAATATGATTCTGACCATTAGCCTGTAAATTAAAAATCGCCTCTTTTAAATCTTTTCCAAGATTTGATGTAATAGAATGCAGTACAATTTTTAGATCATTAAAATTATTTGGCTTAACCAGATAGCCTATTGCTCCGCTATTTAAGGCCGTTTCTATATCATTTTTGTGAGAAGAAGTAGAGATCATAATAACTGGTATGTCCTGATGCAAGTCGTCTTCCTTCAGCAACTTTAGGCATTCCCAGCCATTCATAACAGGCATATTAAGATCTAGAAAAATAAGCTGTGGTTTTTCAGCAAGATTACGAAGTATCTCTATCACCTCATTGCCATTTATTGCGCAGTGGCAAATTATATCTTCGCTTAAATCTTCTAATGCCTCACAAAACATTTCTGTATCATCGATGTCGTCATCAGCCATTAAGATTGTCTTGTTTTCCATACTAAATTTCATTTTCTTTTTGCAACAGTGGAAGTTTTATAATAAACGTAGCTCCTTTGGCAAGACTGCCAATAGCAACAATACTTCCTCCATGCCTCTCTACAATTTTTTTACAAAGTGATAAACCAAGACCCGTACCTTCATAACTATCTTTAGAATTAAGTCTGGTAAAAGTTTCAAATATCTGCTCTGCCTGCTTTGGCTCAAAACCTATTCCGTTATCCTCTAATGTGATTACTGCAAAGCTATTACCCTCTTCAATTATTGTTTTTGAAACCAAAGTTATTGTTGGAGGTACATCTTTTTTTGCAAATTTAATTGAGTTATTGATAAGATTATAAAATAACTGGTATAGCAATACTTGCGCCCCTTGTAAGGTTGGAAGATCAGAGTATTGGATATTTCCACCGCTTTTCTGAAGCGCTATTTCCAAATCTGTTTCAATATTTTTTATAATTTCATTCAAATCAACCATTGTTGGCTTTTCTAAATCTGCGTTGATTTTAGAATAGGCCAAAACACCATCAATCATGTTATACATACGATCAGTGGCCACGTGAATCCTGTCAATGAATTTCATAGCAGATTCATCTAACTGTCCTTTAAGATGATCTTCCAGGCGGCTGGTAAAAGTTTTGATTTTTCGCACCGGCTCTTTTAAGTCGTGTGAAGCAACATGTGCAAATTGCTGTAAATCTTCGTTAGAACGCTGGAGCTCTTTGGTTCGATCCTGTACAAGACTTTCCAGACTATAGTTGATCGTCTTATGCTGGTGAATATCATTACAAGTACCAAACCATTTGGTGATAATTCCTGTTTTGTCTCTTATAGGGACAGCTTTACTTAAAAACCAACGATATTCACCCGTTGCTCCATTCTTCAACCTAAATTCAAGCTGATAGGTTGATCCTGTCTGAACGCTCTGATACCAATATTGGGTTACAATGGTCACATCATCAGGGTGCAGTATCGGAATCCAGCTGGAATCACCAAATTCACTTTCTTCAAATCCTGTGTACTCGTACCAACGTTTATTATAATAATCAATAAAGCCATCTGGTCTGCTTGTCCAGATAATTTGTGGCACAAGATCTGCGAGTTGTCTAAATTTCTCTTCACTTTCCTTAATAACCTGCTGCAGTTCCTTTTGTGAAGTAATATCGCTTGCCGAACCAAACCATTCAATTACATTACCATGATCATCCAGAATAGGGACTGCTCTTGAAAGCGCCCATCCAAAAGTACCATCGGTATTTAAAACCCTATGCTCCAATTCAATTATTCTTTTGCTGGAAATAGATTCATAAATACTACTCAAAATCCTTTCTTTATCGTTGGGATGAATATATTTATCTATCCAATTGACAATAGGTTTCCCGGTATCGGAAAGAAAACCATGTCCCTCCAAATTACGCATTACCGTCCAGTCGGCATTCATTCGATATACCACATCTGATGAAGCATTAACCAACGCCCGGAAACGGCTCTCACTTTCCTCTAGTTTTTTTCGTGATGTCACTTGCTCAGTGACATCAATTGCTACCTGAATCATCCCCGTTGTCTGACCGTTTTCAATTAATGGGCGGTATGCGAGATTATAATAATAGTCCTGCACTACTCCATTACGACTGTGTGAGACAAGCACTTCATTTTGATCAAAAGGAATTCCCTTATTGTAAACGTTTTGAACTTGTTTCCATACATATTGCCCCTTGAGTTCAGGCAAAACATCAATTAATGGACTGCCAATAACTTCCTGACCGCGGCCAATCATTTCAAGCATGTGCTTATTAATCTGCTCTATTACCAAATCATCGCCCATCAGTACCAAAGTCGGTGAAGGCGTCTGATCAATCATTGACTTTAATCTGCTCTGGCTATCTTCCAGCTTGCGTCTGGCCAGTACTTGTTCTGTTACATCAATGGCCATGTGCAATACAGCCGGACTTTCTTCCATTTCATCAATACAGTCATAGGAAAAATTAAAATAACGTCGCTCGAGTTTGCCATCAATTATTAAGTCTACAGGCTGCTCATCTCCTTTAAACGGAATACCCGTTTTCTGTACGTTAATAACAGTTTGGAGCGCCGGCTGACCAATCAGTTCAGGCAGCGCTTCAGTCATTTTTTTGCCAAGGGCTTCTGCTGCATTTTCTTTATTCATGAACTGCAGCATTGGTTTATTTATACTTTCTATAATTACATCTTCTCCTTTAGAAAGCAGCATGGCCACCGGTGCCTGCTGAATCATATTCCGAAAGCGCGTCTCACTTTTCTGCAGTTTTTCCTCTGCTTGCTTTATCTCTGTAATATCACGGGTAGTTCCTGCAACAGCTTCTACTTCGCCTTGTTCATTCAAAACCGGAGCCAGGATATAATCATAAATACGGCTGCCTAATTCAGCATGAGGAAAAGATACTGTTCCCCTAACCGTTCTTTTTGTCGCAACTACTTCATCAATTTCCCTTTCGTGCATCTGTGCATGCCATTCCTCATAACCGTTCTCTCTTAAACCGCGACCAATAGCATCCTGCTCTGATTTACCCCACATGGTAAGCAAAGCCTTGTTGGCATAAGTAAATTGATAAGATAAGTCAAAAACATAGACCAGATCAGGAGTATTATTTGTAATAGAATCGTAAAATCGTTTTTGTTTTTCTGCGGCAGTAAGCAAATTTTCTATTACAATTGCTGTTTGTTTTCTCTCACTTATATCTTCTGTTGTGAGTATTATCAATTCAGCCTGCTTTAACGCTGTAAATTGAAGCCATTGTATTTTATCTGTATCATCAAAGCATTTTTCAAAACTAGTGGCAACTCCACTTTCAGCTACTTTAATAATTTTTTCGAGGATATCAGCATCTTTTAGATTGGAAAAAAATTCACTATAACGCCTGCCGTTGTAATCGGTTTTTCCCGTCAGATTAAGCATGTAAGAATTAGAATGGAGAATTAAAAAATCGTCGATCTTACTTTCGTAATTGTACATGGGCTGCATTACTGTCATGCCATTTGAGGCAGAGTTTAAAATGGTATGAAAGAGATCTTTATTTTCTAATAACTCCATGTATTTACTATTATCTAAAAAAGCTTTTCTACTTTCTTAATATTTTTAACATCAAATTTAATTAATCATATGATTATACTAAAATAAATCAAAATGTTTTTTGATATTGTCCTGAAAAAGGATGTTTACTGCAATTTCATTTTTATAAATTTCCTCAAAAATAAAAACTAAAATGACTGTCTAATAGCTAAGGCCCAGGTAGCTTAATCTTTTGGTAACCTTTTGATAATTATCATAGCCTAGCTTTGTTTATCAATACTACTTAATATGTTATTCCTTCTTTATTTAACCTCGATCCAATCTTTAATTACTGCTTTATTAATCTTTTTTAATAAAAAATTCAGGCAGGAAGATTTTTACCTTAGTCTCTTTTTCGGAACTATATTTTTTCACCTTCTCTATAAAATCTCTATACTCTTCTTTTATCAGGATGCCAATCTGTTTGAAAAACTACATGGCAGCTTCTCTTTTCTCTATGGTCCGTTGCTTTATTTTTATATGCTTTCGGTCTTTGGTAAACCCATTTCAACCAGAAAAATCTGTTACCACTGTATTCCATTCTTTATAGGTTTTGCCTTCAATATTATTATAGTCTTTATTGCGGTAAGCAATCCGGTATTCCCAAAAATCATCAAACTTTCTAACCTTATCGTGATGCTGCTTTTAATTCCCACTTTCCTGGGTTATAGTATTTATTGTTTGAAGTATATCCGCTCTTCGCAACCAGATTCTTCCCGAATCTTTAATTTAAAAATCAGCATCGTAAAAGTTATCGGAAGTGTTTACTGTTCTTTAGGAGTATTAACTGTTTTGGGACTTTTGCTTTTGGCTTTTAATATGGAGATGAAAATAAACCTTCGATTCGTTTATTATTGTCTGATGCTCTTTATCTTCATTTACGTCATTCACATTCGGTTTGCGATATTTTTTGAGATTCAAAAATTGGTCATTGAACTGAAAAACGAAGAAAAGTATAAGAACTACGAATTGAAATCGGATGAAATGAATGAGATCATCAACGCCGTTCAATCTTATTTCAAAACCAAAAAAGGCCATCTTGATTCTGAATTTAACTTAGATAAACTTTCTTCTGATTTAAATATCTCAAAAGTAAAAATCACACAAGCGCTCAATGTCGAATTGAAAACCAATTTTTATCAATACATCAATTCCCTAAGAGTTGAAGAAGCCAAAAGATTAATTGATAAAAAACAAGACGCCAATTTTGTTACGATTGGATACGAAAGTGGATTTAAAAACAAATCAACTTTTTATAAATATTTCAAACAAATTACGGGAGCAACTCCAAGTGATTACAAAAAAGTACTTGAAGAAGCTTTATCCTCCGAAAATGCATTCTCGTAAAGCCTGTTTTTTTATAAGAAAAGTATTTCCATACCCAATTGAATTTCAGAATAACAAGTCCTTCATATTTAGTTAACTATTTGATATTATTCACAAATAACTAATAATCAATTACTTAAAAATAATTTTAGCCTTTTTTGTACGCCTAAATTTAAAAAGACTTCCGGAAAATAACCATCAGATAGTTTTGCAGCAGAAAATAAAAATTAACTACACACAATGAAAAAACTACTATTGTTATTTGCTTTGATTTTATCCGGAAATCAACTTATAGCGCAAAACTATGCTTCAATGATCGGAAAAGTTTCTGATGGAAAAACGTTTTTACCAGGAGTAAATATTTCTATTTTAGAAAGAAAAACAGGAACCTCGACAGACTTTGATGGTAATTTTCAAGTTTCGAATTCATCTGGAGAAAAGCTTACAGTCTCATTTAGTTATATGGGCTACCAAACGATTACCAAAGAAATAAAATTAGTTTCGGGTATTAATAATTTGGGAACTGTTACGCTTGCTGCAGAAGAAGGTGCTTTAAAAGAAATTATTGTTAAAGGTTTTACTGGGCCATCTCAAATCAAAGCCCTAAGCATGAAAAAGAAATCACTTGCTATTATGGATGTGCTTTCTGCAGATGCTGTTGGCAAATTACCAGACCGTAATGCTGCCGAAGCGGTTCAAAGAATGCCAAGTGTAAGTGTAAACCGTTATCACGGAGAAGCCAATCAGGTGAGTGTACGTGGAACGCCTTACGGATGGACATCGACTTTGTACAACGGAACAAGATTGCCAAGTGCTTCTGTTATGGGAACGAGAAACACACTTTTAGACGCTATTCCGACTGAAATGATTCAGTACATTCAGTTATCAAAAGCGATAACGCCTGATATGGAAGGAGATGCCATTGGTGGATCTGTAAATTTTATCTCCAGAACGGCTCCTAAAAAAACAATGCTGAACGCGAGTCTTGGAGGCGGTTACAATCAAAAAGCTGAAAAAGGTTCTTATAATGCCTCTTTAGTTTACGGACAAAGATTCTTTAAAGATAAATTGGGGATTGTATTGGCGGCTTCTATTTGGGACAGAAATTTTGCTACTGATGAAATGGTGGTTGATTACAACATTAATGCGCCCGTTCAATCTCAAAAATATGGCATTAATACCGTTAATGCTAAAAGATATTTTGGGCAAAGAACTACAAAAGCAATAAGCGGTGGAATTGATTTTGAATTGAACGATAAGAATAAGTTTTTCGGAAAATTCTTGTATGATAAATTCAGGGATGTGCGTCCGGTTTATGAATCTTTCTATGACTTTGCTAAAAAGAGATACACTTTTAGCTACCGTTATTCTGATTATAAAACAGATTTAAATGGAGTAGAAATTGGCGGAGAACACAGAATTGGTTCTAAATTGAAATTTGACTGGTCGTTTGCCAATAACGAAATGACGTATCTTTTAGACACTCCTCCAAACATGCCTTCGGATATGAGAGGATTACCAATTGCACAGTTTTCTCAAAAGTTGGTTGGCGATTTTGGTGTAAGATCATCTGACGGAGCGGTATATAATACTTTTGATTCTCCTGATGGAAATGGTGTAAACATTTACAACATCGATCCAAAATTGACGAATCCAACGGATGTTATGGATCCGACAAGATTAACTTTACAACAATTGGTAATTACCCAATTGGACCAAAGAGATCATGATAAAGTGGGACAAATTAATTTTAATTATGATGCGACTGACAGATTTGTGATCAAAGCTGGTTCAAAATTAAGATTCAAAGATTACGAAGGACAGCAAACACCAATCGTTTATTTGCCAGGTGCAGCTTTAGGAATCCCGGGTTCGCCAGCCTTACTTCCGATGAGCAGTTTACAAACGGAACCGTATCCAAATGCTAATAATTTCTTTTCAGAAATTGGAAGTCCGTTTAATAACTTAATTGTTAACCCAATTACAAAAAATCAATTGTTTGATATTTTCACGCCGTCATACTTAAAAGCAAATGGTTTTGCAGATTATTCTCCGGCCTATAATGTAACAACAAAGTTTAAAGGCGAAGAAAATGTTTTCAGCGCTTATGTTATGGGAGTTTATGATGTATCTGAAAAAACAAAAATCATTGCAGGCGCCAGAAACGAAGAAACAAATGTGACGATGAGCAGTACCGCTTATGATTCGCAAACTAAAGTGGCAACGCCAATTACCAAAACATCATCATATAATGCGTTTTTGCCAATGGTTCATTTAAAATATGCTTTCAATGAAAATATCAATTTCAGAGCGGCTTATACCAGAACTTTTTCAAGACCAAACTTACCCGATTTAAATCCGAGTGAAATTATTGATGTGACCGCTGGAGTTCCAAAAATCACCAGAGGAAATACAGATTTAAAGCCTACTTTTTCTAATAATTTAGATTTTATGGGAGAGTATTTCCTAAAAGATATTGGATTGATTACAGCTGGTGTTTTCTATAAAGATATCAGCGACTATATTTTCAGGGATATTTCGGCAGAAAGAATCAATAACGTTAATTATATCGTGACGCAGCCTAAAAATATTAAAGACGCCAGTTTATTAGGTTTTGAATTTGGAATCACAAAAAGATTTACAGAATGGAATGGTTTCTGGGGCGGATTTGGAATTGATTTTAATACTTCAATTATAAAATCAAAATTAGAAGTTTCAAGATATGATGCTCAGGGAAATGTAACCGCTACGGATAAAACTACATTGCCAAATCAATCTAAGTTATTGTTTAATTCTTCTGTTTTCTACGAAAAATATGGCTTCATGTTTAGAATCGCCGGAAATTACAGAGGAAAATCGGTAGAAACGATTAATCAAAATTTGGGTCCTGATTATTACATCTCTGCGATGCAAAATTTCACAGTTGATTTCTCTGCAGATTATTCGATCAGCAATAAAATCAAAGTTTTTATGGAAGTTAGAAATCTTACAAACGAACCATTCAAACAATTTCTTGGAAACAATGAAGGACGAATCACCAACAGCGAATGGTCCTCTATCAACGGTCAGTTAGGTCTTAAATACCAAATTCTATAAGATTCATTTCAAAAACTTTATACATACTACTTAATGCAAGCTGATAGTTTCAGTTTGCATTAAAATTCTAATCTCTAATTTCAAAATAATTAAATATGAAAACTCAAACTCTTTTACGCACAACAGCAGTCTTTTTAATGATTGCTTTTCAAAGTCAGGCTCAAAAAAATATGGAAATAGAAAACAGCCCAAATTTTAGATCACTATCAGGAATCCATAACAAAGACGGCAAAAAAATCAAGGAAGATATTATTTTCAGATCAGGTAATTTTTCTAAACTGACAGAGAATGATATTAAAAAATTCGACGCTTTAAACATCACTACGATTGTAGATTTTAGAAACGACGATGAAATAAAAAAAGATCCTGACTTTATTCCAGCAGGAGAAAAAATTGAAACTAAAAGAGCTAATATCGGTTCTATTAATGGCAAAGAAATGGGACAATTTATGAAAATTATGATGTCACCAACTTTCAACGAAGCTCAGGCAGATTCATTAATGGTTGCTGCCAATGCAGGATTTGCAGAAAGTGCAAAAGATTTTAAACCTTTCTTTGATGAAGTGAAGAAAAAAGAGACTGTTGTTTTGTTTCACTGTACAGCTGGTAAAGACAGAACAGGATTTGCATCGTCTTTATTGTTGCATATTTTAGATGTTTCTGATGAAGAAATTATGAAAGATTACCTGAGATCTAATGAAGCTATCGCGAAAACAGATTTAAGCAAATACAAAGCCTACGGAATTCCGGAAGAAAGAATGGCAAAATTAATGGGCGTAAAACAAGTATACTTAGAATCAGCGTGGAATGCGGCTATCAAAAAATATGGCAGTATTGATAAAATGTTATTAATAGAATATGGAATTGATAAAAAAGTCAAAAAACAAATTCAGAAAAAATATTTAGTGAAATAATTGACCAAAAGATTGAGACTAAGAGCGTAATTCTAAAATTGGATCTTATAAAAAACCTCCAAAAATCAAAAATGATTTATGGAGGTTTCTACTTTATCTAAAAAAATATTTTTTAAACATATACTGATTGCGGTATTTATTAAATTGCCCTTTTATAAACAGTTACATCATCTACCCACATCATTACAGTTGAAAATAATTTAATTTTATTAGGGTCAATGAAATTCGAATCTTTAGATCCTACATTCATATTGAAAATAATCGAGTGATTTCCAAAATTATTAAAATTAAGATTAGAAACGCTGCTGTTAGTATATTCTGCAACAGTGACATTGTCAACCTTTATGGTTACCGTTACAACATTGTTTTTCATTTTCCAGAAAGACTCATATAAATGCCATCCGTTATTTCCGTTTAAATTAAAATTAGCAGGATAGTTTCTTTCTGCGGAGTTTCCTAATAGATTTGCTCCTGGAGAAGTTCCATAAAAAACATTGGATGTATAACGACTTGCATTGGGTGCAAAAGAGTAAGCTTCCAAAATATCGATTTCTCCTTTGGTTGGCCATCCATTTTGCTGCACAGACCAGAACGCAGGCCAGGCACCGTAAGTTTCTGTAAATGATTTATAAGTTCCGCCCTCCATCGCTACTAGTTTAATATTGGCAGAAAGCATATACTCTGTATTATTTTCAGGTTTGTATTGGTAATTAGACGAAATGAACCCGGATTGATACTTGTACGTGCTCAATTTTGTTGTCTTGATTTCCAAACATTGTTTTCCGTCTCTCCATTGTGTCGTGGGGACTGAGCTTGAGTAATCGCAATACCACGAATTATAATCTGCACGTTGTTCCTTTGTCCATTGAGACAAACTTGAGCCTATATTAAATGTATCTTCAAATTGTTTGACCCATGGCGCACCGGCTACTTTACTTGTACTACTTTTTGTACTTAAGCTTGCTGATTGCTCTTTTGCAGTTGGACTTACGTCATCTGCGCAGGAAGCAAATCCTAAACTTAATACACACGTCACTGTTAATGCTATTAAATTTAATTTTTTCATAATTTAATTTTTTGGTTAATTAATAGTTGAAGTAAAGCATTATCTTTTAGGTAATTAATCTAAGCCCTCCAGAAATCCGGTATGAGCGCTTTTAATTGCAAAATTTGAATCATACAATAAAGGCCAGTCATTTCCAGGATGGTTAAGTTCTGTACTAAAAGGAATCCATGATTCGTTATCTTTCATTCCCCAAATAGTTAAGGCATATTTATTTGCTGCAGGAAGCGCATTATAGATTTTTACGATCTCCTTGTATTTTTCTTTTTGAGCCAGTCTTCTTTCGTTGGTAAAAGTCGTAATATCATTAGACTGATTGACTTGTATGTCTAATTCCGAAACATGAATTTTCAGGCCTTTTGCTGCAGCTCTGTTAAGATCAGTTTCTATTTGTGCTTTTGTTGGGCTTAAATAGGTATTATGCATTTGAAAACCAACACCATCGATACTATTACCTGCTTTTAAATCATCTACAATACTAAAAACTTTATCTTGTTTTGGGATATTCGTTGAAGTTGCATAATCATTATAAAACAACAATAATTGGGTATCGCCCGCTGCAACAGCTGCATTTCTGGCCCACTGAAAACAATCTTTTACATAATTGGCTCCCATTCGCTGAAGAAAAATAGTATTTCTCATTGCACCGCCGTTGTCATCTACAGCTTCGTTAACCACATCCCACGATTTTACTTTTCCTGCATAATGTGTAACCACATCTGTAATGTACTTTTTAACTTCTGCTGCAAATTCGGCATCGGTACCTGAAAAATTCTTCAACCAGGTTGGTACTGAATTATGCCATACCAAAGCATGACCGTGAACATTGATTCCGTTTGTATTTCCGTAAGCAACAATTTTATCTGCTACAGTCCAATTGTAAACACCGCTTGCGGTTGAAATCTGATCCATTTTCATTTCGTATTCGGCAGAAATACTACTGAATTCATTTTTTAAAATAACATCATAAGGACTTCCTGTAGTCAATTGCGAAGCTTTTATCGCCATACCAATAAAAAACGGATTAGCCAGTTTATTGGCTTTTACTTTTAAAAATGTAGGATCTTCAGGAACGTCGCTTGAACCTGTAGTTACAACACTGATAACATTTGAATATCCAGAAATTTCAGTCTCTGTTTTGGCTCTGACTCTATAATAATATTGAGTTCCGCCTGCTAAACCAACCACAACTTCGTTTAAATCGGTCACTGGTTTTGCTTGATAGTTGGAAACAAAAGTGGTGAAATTTTCGTTTGTAGAAACATCCAAAAGATAGCTTTTTGAATTCGAGACGTAGTTCCATTTGGCTTTAAAACCATGATCGTTTACGTCTTTTGGTGCATTTGCAACTGGCGTTTCTAAAGCAGCAACAGTTTCGTTGTCGTCTTTAGAGCAGGCATTTAGAAAAAAGAAAAAGCTGGCCAGCACTAATAAAAATTTAATTTTCATACTGTTTTTTTATTTTAGAATATCCTTTATTATGTCGAATACTCTTGTTTTATAATTTCTGTTTTATGAAGAGGCTGCTTTTGACCACAGCCTCTTTTTGCTTTAGAGCTTAAAATACAATCATTACTTATTTGTAACGAACTTTAATATTATCGTATTTTATTATGGTTGGATTAGGTGTATCTGATTGCACTATTCCAACTTTGATTTCATTAACTTTAGAAGCATCCAGCGTCGTGGCAGGATCTCCAAACCCATAATTATCTTTAAAATCAGCTAAAGTTAGGGTCTTGGTAGTCCAGTTAATATCTGTTATTTTAAAATTATAGCCATAGTTTTTATTATCAATCGTATTTAATTGAATGGCAAATTGTGCTCCTACAACATTGGCACTTACATCAATATCAATAAATGTTTTTGTTGCATCATTATTCGCGGCGCTTAGGAAATTAGCTCCACCACCTGCACTGCTTCCGTTATAGCCATTGGCATTTGAGCCAGCCCACACAAGAGTTGCATAATTACCTGTTGGCCCATTTGCAGTACTTGCATTAAAACTATCTTTATCTCCATAAGCATCCCAATTCGTTCTTGTACCATTTCCGTCAAAATCAGATACAATAACAATAATTTCCGGAGTAACAGGAGGTAGAAGCTGTATTACTTTTTTTGCTATACCTCCCGGTGTAGTAAGTATTAATTCTGAACCAAAAACAGCATCTTCTGGTACTCCAATAATAATTGAAGAAGATGATTTTAGCGTATAACTTACTGGTTTTCCTGCTAAGGTTACCGATGAAATATTATAGAACCACGTTCCCTGAATTTCTAACGGAAATCCCGGAGTTGCTATAGCAGGATCTGTTTTTGTAAGGGTTGGAACTGGCTGTAAAAGCTCAATGTTTTTAGTTACAGAACCTGTTGCCGTTACAAATGTAATGGGCTGTACTCCAAAGCGGCTGCCTAGTTTATCATCAAAAGGAATGGTGAAAATAAACGATTTATCAGAATTGTAATTAATATTGAAACCGATATCAATTTTATTGTCGAGCGTAATCTTTTTTAAGCCCTCTAAGCCCTTCCCTTCGACCCTGATTTTATTCATAGGAAAGGCCTGATTGAGTAAATCTCCCGGTTCAGCAACCATTGCGTCTACATTTGCAGTAACTGCGTCGTCATTTTGACAAGCTGTAAAAGAAACTAATGTCAAAAGAATTAAAATGCTATATTTTATTTTATTAATCATAGTGTAAATTAATTAAAGTTAAAAGGAACCGGAGCCTCTAATAATGATGGATTAGTATCAATAGCAGACTGCGGTAATGGCAGTTCGAAATAGTTACTTCCGGGAGTTATTTTTACAGAAACCAAATCGGTTCTGTCATCATTGGAATAAAAACCAGCTTCCTGCTGCGAAATAACTGCTGTTGCCTCGGCAAGTCCACGACGTTTTAAATCGAAGAAATATTGTCCTTCAAGAGCAAACTCCACTCTTCTTTCATTAAATAAATCATTTCTTGTAAGTATCATTTTAGGAGGTAATCCTGCTCTCGATCTTACTTGATTAAAAGTGCTTAAAGCAGCAGCAGAAGTTGTAGAAGGTGCTCCTGCCATAATAGCCTCAGAATTCATTAGTAAAACGTCAGAATATCGCAATATAATGGTGTTTTGTGATGTTCTCATAAAAAACACATCGTTTCTTTCGGCAGCGGAACCTACAATGTATTTTCTGAAATTAGCTGCTGTCGAAGAGTATATTTTTTTATAAAGAAAACCACCCTGACTTTTTAATAATTCAGGATAATAGTCACCATCTGTCATGATGGTATTCTTTTTTCTCGTATCATTTGGCTCAAAGCTACCTTGCAATGAAATAGAAGGAAGATAAACTCCCCAGCCGTCACCACCACCAGTAATTCCTGTACCTCCTGGAACTATATACGCCTGATTGGTATTCTGCGTTCCCCATTCTGTAGCAATTGCTTTCCATTGCAGGGCAAACATGCTCTCGTTACTATTGTTATTCTCCGGACTGCTAAATAAGTTTCCGTAATCCTGAATTAAGGTATATTGGTTTCCAATAATTTGCTGAGTTAAAGCAGCACATTCTGCATATTCATTCAAAGTTAAATGCACTTTTGCAAGAATCCCCATGGCAGTAAATTTGGTCACGTATCCTTTTTTTACTGATTTTTCAGGTAAATTTGCGACAGCAAATTCTAAATCCTGTTTGATGAATTTATAAACATCTGCAACAAGATTTCTTTTTGGCTGTGCTGCAGAACCTGCTTTGCTAATAATAGGCACTGCACCAAAAGTTCTTACCAGATAGAAATAAGCATTTGCTCTCATAAATCGTGATATCGCAATAGCATTTTTATACGATGCTTCAGGCAATTCGCTTTTTCTGTCTTCGACTAAACTCATTAAATTATTAGACTGATCGATAACCGAAAACAGTGAAACGTATCCTTCTGTCAGGATTGGGTTTTGTGAGGTTACCTGAGCATCTTTAAATTGTGAATAAGCACCATCAAATGTAAAGGCGTTGCCGGCGTACATATCGCCTACAGCAATCAGGAATTTATCATTAAAGGTAAACCAGGGTTTAAAATACAAACTCTCGGCGATTCCGTCAAAAGCTGTAACTCCTTCGGGCAAATCGGCCGGAGTTAGTTGATTTTCAGATGGCGCATCCAAAAAATCATCTGAACAGGAAAATAAAGACAGCAATGGTATGAGCATTCCCATCATAAAAAGTTTACAAAGTTTTTTCATAACTATTTTTTTATGTTAACGATGAAGTTAAATGTGTTTTTTATCAATTTTAAAATTCCAGATTCAATCCCAGAGAAGTTGTTCTTGGCACAGGATAACGTCCTAAATCAATACCGCTTAGCGTTATGTTTTGGTCTAAGTTTCCTAGTGCAGGGTCGAAACCTGAATATTTGGTGAATGTGTACAGGTTCTGAACATTCACATACAATCTTACTTTAGATATAAAAGAATTATCGAATATTTTGCTTGGTAAATCGTAGCTTAAAGAAACGTTTTGAATCCTTAAATAAGAACCATCTTCAACAAATCTATTCGAGATTCGGCCATTACCATTTGGGTCGTTAAGCGTAATTCTTGGTACAGTGGTATTTTCGTTTACACCAGCTTCAAAAGCATTTGATACTTCGGTACTAACATTTCCAAATCTGTCTCCAAATCCCGGATAAATACCATCAGTATAATGACGTGTAAAATTGTAAATCTGGTTGCCCTGACTTCCTGTTAAGACCACAGATAAAGTAAGGTTTTTGTATTTAAAGTTGTTCGTAAATGCATAAGTAAAATCAGGAATTGCATCTCCTATCGCAGTTTGATCTTTAGCATCGATTTTGCCATCGTTGTTCAAATCTTTAAAACGAACATCTCCAATTCCTGTTCCTGTTTCCTGGATTGGTCCTGCTGCTAATTCAGCTGCATTTTTAAATAATCCATCGGTCTTATAGCCATAAAATTGTCCTACCGGCTGTCCTTCAGTCGTTCTTGTAACGTTATATAAATCAAATTGTACTTTTCCTAATAACGATTTTCCTTCGCCTTGAAAACGAGTAAGTTCATTATTGTATTTTGAAAAAATAATGGTACTGTCCCAGGTGAAATTTTCGGTTACGATATTTCTTGTATTCAAAGTAAGTTCGATTCCTTTTGTGACAATTTCACCCGTATTCAGGTAATAATTCAGTGCACTTTGATTCGATTCGTCATTGATTTGTTTCGTAAGGAAATCAGATGAATTTTTGATATAATAATCAAAATCTAATTTTACCCGGTTATTCACCATTGCTATTTCAAAACCAGCATTGAAAGATTTTAGTGACTCCCATTTTATATCCGGATTTCCTAAGTTGTCTATTGTTGGAGATACGCCTCCAAAAGGAGATGAAAGCAATGATAAAATAGTTTGGTATCTGTTTGCCGGAATATTTTGGTTTCCTACGAGACCGTAACCTGCTCTAAATTTTAAATAATTAATGTTCCTTGTTAAAGGCTCAAAGAATTTTTCGTTACTAACCGTCCAACCTCCTGAAAATGAAGGAAAATAACCCCATTTGTTATTAGGTCCAAAGTTGGAAGAAGCATCTGCTCTTAAAGAAGCCGTGAAAGAATATCGATCTGAAAAGCTATAATTTAATCTCGTAATATAAGATGCCATAGACCATCTGCCAGAACCATTTCCGTTAAGCGCAGTATCAATATCACCAATATTTAAGTTCGTAAAATCTTTATTTAAAAACTCGCCCGTTCTGTAACCGCTTAGGTATTCATATCGGCTTTCCTGAGCTTCCTGACCTAATAAAAAAGTAAAATTGTGTTTCTCACTGATCGTTTTATTATAAGTAAGATAGTTTTTAATGTTCCAATAATAACTTTGATCTTGTTGTTTGAATGATTTGTTTAAAAGTTCAGATACGTTTCCTAAAGTGTATTTAGGTACAAAAGTGCTGCTTTTTGCAAAATTCAGATCGTATCCTAATTCTGATCTGAAAACCAATCCTTTGATGATCGTAAAATCGGCAAATAAATTACCATTAATTTTAAATCTTTCCGTAGTCGAATTATTGTATTCTGCCAAAGCAATTGGGTTTGTTGCCTCATTTGCAGAAGAACCTAAACCGCTTACTGGTCCGGCATAAGAACCATCAGAAGTTCTAACCGGCAATTCCGGAGATTGTCTTAACGCATTCATTACTAAACCACCTCTGTCATCATTTCTTACTACTTGTTGCGATGATTTACTTACCGATAAGTTGTTACCAATTTTCAGCCATGATTTCACATTAGAATCTACATTTAATCGCATAGATAATCTGTTAAAATTGGAGTTGGAAACAATTCCTTCCTGATCAAAATAATTTAAAGAAGTATAATAACGCGTTCCATCTTTTTCTCCAGAGAATGATAATTGATGGTTGTACAATGTAGCAGTTCTAAAAAGTTCATCCTGCCAGTCTGTTCCGTTACCTAATAAATCTGGTTTTTGGTATTGAAAAGGAACAGGCTCTCCGTTTAATTTGAATATTTTTGCCTGATACTTAGCATATTCAGGTAAGTTTAAAACATCAACGGTATTGGTTACCTGCTGTGTAGCCAAATAGGTTTCATAAGTAAATTTTGATTTTCCTTTTTTTCCTTTTTTAGTGGTAATCAAAACAACTCCATTTGCACCATTCGCACCATATATTGCTGTAGCCGATGCATCTTTTAAGATATCTATAGTTTCGATATCCGAAATGTTTAAACCTGATAAGGCTGAGTTTTTAGTTTGCCCGTTTCCGCCACCTAATGCGCTGAAAGAAAATGAGTCGTTGTTTTTATCTGCAAAAACAGGTGTTCCGTCAATAACATATAACGGTTCATTACCATTGATAGAAGTGATTCCACGAATTTGAACAGAAATCCCTCCTCCTGGCGTCCCTGAATTTTGAGTAACATTTACACCTGCGGCTTTACCTACAAGTGCCTGATCGATAGACGTAAAGGGCTTGTCCTGAATTTCAGAAGCTTTAATAGAGGAAACTGCACCATTTATATCTTTTCTTTTTGAAGTTCCGTAACCTATAACCACTACTTCATTTAATTTTTCGAGGTCGCTTACCATAACTACCTGCATCACAGATTTAGGGTCTGCCGGCACTGATAAATTTTTATATCCTACATAACTAAAAAGCAACAGTGCCTTAGGTTCTACATTATTTAAAACAAAACTACCGTCAAAATCGGTAACTGTTGCGTTTTTTGTTCCTTGTACTATTACACTAACACCCGGTAGGCTGGCTCCCCCCGATGTTACTTTACCTTTAATAGTTTGAGCAAAGAAAAAATTTCCCCACATACATACTATTAAACACAATAGTTTTTTTAATGTTCTTTTCTGCATAAAATTTGGTTTAGAGTTTAAGTTAAATAATTAGTTGGAAAACATTTAATAGAAGGTCTGTTGTAAGCTCATCATGAGAAAAAATGACGACAGATTTTTTTCTTAAATATTTCTTAACGAAAGTAGAATGTAGAGGAGTGCTATTGTAGAATAGATGAAGCATATTGTGCAACAGATGATGCAAAAAGAACATATGATACCCTTTTACGTCTCAAAAAGCGCCTAAAAACAAGAAAACAGTCGCTGAGATATTGCTAAAATTTTTGGTTAAAAAATATTGTTAGTTTAAAAAAAGAGATAATATTTTTAATATATAGCTTTTTATTGGGTTTCAAAACCATTCGTTTTTTAAGGAAATTACCTCACAAAAAAAGAGCTTCGATTGTACAATCGAAGCTCTTTTTAATGACATTTAATAATTAAAGAATTACTTTAATCTTTTGTTCTTCTTTCCTGCGTAGGTAAATGTCCGTATTTAATTTTATAACATTTTGCAAAATAGGAAGGCGAAGTAAAACCAACTTTATAGCTAATTTCATTAATATTATTATTTCCTTTTTCGATCAATTGTTTGGCTTTTTCTAATCGTACATTTCTAATAAACTCATTAACAGAAACTCCTGTTAGTGTTTTTATTTTTCGATACAACTGACTTCTGCTCAAAAAGATTTTAGAAGATAAAAGTTCCACAGTCAATTCAGGTTCACTGATATTTTCATTAATAAAATGCAGGATTTTTTGAATGAATTCATTATCGAGTGAAGTTGTTTTTTCCTTACCGTCTTTGGTGATTCCGCTATAAAATTTCTTAAACATGATCTGTCTGCTTGTAATAAGCTGGGCGAGACTCGATTTTAAAATATCCAGCTCAAATGGTTTGCTCAAATACATATCAGCGCCGGAATCGATTCCTTCCAGTCGGTCTTTTACCATTGCTTTTGCCGAGAGCATTAATAAGGGAATATGGCTTGTTTTTAAATCTCCTTTTATGTTTTTACACAATTGTAATCCATCCATTACCGGCATAATAACATCTGTAACAATTAAATCAGGTAATTTCTGAACGGCAAGCTCATAACCTTTCTGACCATTTTCGGCCACAATAACTTTGTACAATTTGCTTAGTTCGTGTTTAAGGTAATTTCTTAATTCAGGATTGTCTTCAACAATTAAAACAGTGTGTGTTTTTGCAGTTTCAACAATAGCATCTTCTATGGATTGATTCGTAAAACCCTCGTCTTCAGATGGGTTCTTATTGGGTTCATACAAAAATTTATTTTTATTTTTTTCAATTTTAAAAACCTCGTCAATTATTTCGCTTTTTTTATAAAAAGATTTACCCAAAGGAAAAGTTACCGTAAATTTTGTCCCTTCTCCTACCTCACTTTCAACATCAATTTTACCTTTATGCAGCTCAATAAATTCTTTTACAACCTCCAAACCAATTCCTGTGCTGCCATAATAGTCTTTGTTTACATTATTGACCTGATAGAATCGATCAAAGATTCGGTTTAAATCTTTTTTGCGAATTCCTGAACCCGTATCTGTAATGGTTATCGAAAAAGAAGGAACTTCAATGCCATTTATTAAAAGCGAATTATTGGCATCTGATGTATTGACAGAAACGGTAATACTTCCATTATCCGGAGTAAACTTAAATGCATTTGAAATAATATTAAATAGTATTTTCTCTAACATTTTAGGATCCAGCCAGTCTTCAAGCTCATCAAATGCAGATTCAAAATGAATGGTGATGTTTCGGGCAGCGGCTTCCTCATCAAAATAACCAATGATTCCCTGTGTAAAGGCTACAACTTCAATTTTTTTGGCCTGAAGGAAGATTTTATTAAACTCTAATTTATTAAAATCCATAAGCTCATTGATCAGTCTTGAAAGCCTGTCGGAACTTTTGTGTACTATTTTTAATTTATTATGAATCTCCGGAGATAGATTTTTAGTTCTTAAAATATCTTCAAGAGGATTAATAATTAGTGTCAACGGCGTTCTGAATTCATGTGAAATATTAGTAAAAAACTGCAATTTCTTATTGTTTAATTTCTCTGACTGAATGTTTTTTTCTTTTTCTAAAATTATTGCTTGTTTGGCTTTAAAACGATTTTGATAAATTTTATTCAGGTATATAATCAGGAAAACTAAAATAGAAGTGTATAATAAATAAGCCCAAAAGGTTTTCCACCACGGAGGCAGGATTTTTATTTTTAATTCTAACGGAGTATTGCTCCAGGAACCATCTGCATTCGCCGATTTTACTTTAAAAACATAATCGCCGGGAGCCAGATTGGTATACGTTGCGGTTCTGTTATTGCCTACATAATTCCAGTCTTTTTCAAAGCCTTGCAGATAATAGGCATATTGGTTTTTTTTAGAATAGTTATAATTAATTCCCACATATTCAATCGTAAAAACCGATTGTGTGTAGTTAAGAATAATTTCTTTAGTTTGGGAAATTACTTTACTTAAGGGCGAGGAATCTTCATTTGGTTTTACAGATTTATTGAACAATTTGAAATCGCTGAAATACAATTTTGGCGCTTTTTCTGTTTTTTTGATCTCGTTAGGATTAAAATAATTTACTCCCTCATAACTGCCAAAATACAACTCTCCATTTCCATCTTTAAAAACCGCATTATTATTAAAATCGTTATCAACAAGACCATCATCTTTAGTAAAATTGGTGCTTTTTTTATTTTTAAAATCAAGTTTTGTTAAACCTGATCCGCCGCTTATCCATAAAGATCCGTTGTTATCAGAAATTATAGCGCGAACCGATTTTTCTTTAAAACCCGGAAAGTTATTATAGTTCGAAAACGTCCTGTGTTTTTTATTATAATTAAACAATCCTTCGCCATCTGTTCCTATCCATATTGTTTTATCGTTAGACTCATAAATCGATAAAATAGTCTGAATGCTGTTGTACTTCGTTTTGTCTTTGAACATGGCATCACGCATATTGGTCACTTTAAAATCAGAGTCGTTTTTTAAACTTACCTGATACAAGCCTAAGATGGTTCCTACCCACAAAACATTATCAGAGTCTACAAAAACTTTACGAATAAAAGCGTTGTCTAAAGCGTTTTCTGTAAATGATTTCGACTCACAATGAACAAATGTATTGTTCTTATTATCATAATAATGCAATCCTTTTATAAAAGTTCCAATCCAGATTCGGCCTTTTGAATCTTCAGAAAAACTAAAAACGCGATTCGATTTTAATCCCGAAGTGTTTGCTGTATTGTAGTTTATGAATCGCGTACTGTCATTTTTCAAAAAGTAGATGCCGCGATCCCAGCTTCCTATCCAGATATTTTGTTTACTGTCTATAAATATGGACTGAATATCAACAGCATCTAAACCGGAATAGTAGCTTTGATTGTTTTTGTTGACATGAATGTAACTTTTATTGCTAAGATTATAAATATCAAGACCTCCGCCTTCATTACTGATTAACAGATTTCCTTTTTTATCTTTTATAATCGAAGTTACATAACTGGTTTGAAGTGAATTATCGTTGTTCACCTGTGATTCAAGCGAATTGAATTTGTTATTGGGTTTGTCAAATACGCCAAGTCCTTTATTAAAATAGCCCAACCAAAGTCGTTTTTCTTTATCCTCGTATAAAGACCAAACCGAATTGGATTTTAAACTAAAGTCATTATACTTACTATGCAAATATTTTTGGAGTACTTGTCCTTTATAATTGACAACCAATAATCCGTCATTTTCGGTACCGCAAATGATATAGTCGTGACTGCTTTCTATAATCGATAAGATTTTGTTTTTGGTAATAGCATAATTCTCAAATTGATAATTATCTGTTTCAGGTTTAATTTTTATCAGGCCGCTTTCAGTCGTTCCCAGCCATATATATCCGTATTTATCTATAACAAGATTTTCGATATCATCTAATAATGGTTCTCTTTTAAATTTGTCTTTATAAACCTGCTTGAGTTTTCCGTTTAAATCAAGTTCTAAAAGTCCATAACTCGTTCCCAGATAAATAATACCCCGTTTATTTTTTACCGAAGATTTTATTAGAAAATTAAATTTGTCCAACACCTTTGACGGAATCAGAGTAGTTTTTAAAGTTTTTTTATTGAGTTTGAATAATCCAAAACCATAAGTTCCCAGAATTAAATTACCATTATTATCCTCAATAATTGTCTTTACGGTAATAGGTTCGTCATAACCTTTTCTAATTACATCTTCAATATTGATTTTAGTAAAACTATCTAAATCCCTGTTGTACAAACACAAACCGTCATCGGTACCCACCCATAAGTTATTATCAGAATCAATAAAGGTTGCATAAATAAAGTTACTGTTTAGTGAACCGGGCTTTTTATTGTATTCATATCCAAAATAATTTACACCATCATATCGATACAAACCCGTGCCGTTTGTACCTATCCAGATAAATCCATTTTTATCCTGAATAATTGAAGAAATGGCTCTTTTTGAAGTAGTTTCCTGTATGCTTCTAAATTGGTAGTTGTCAAATTTGTCCTGAGCAAACAAGCAATTTGCATACACAAAAAAGCATACAAGAATATATTTAATATTTTTCATTTAATAGTATTATTATCAATTTGCTCTGAAAATTAAATTTGAAAATTAACTTCTGTTTATGTATCAACACTAAATGTTGTGGAGAAACATTAAAAATTTTATATTCCCTAATTATTTTTTAACGCAGAGAACGCAAAGGTTTATCGCAGAGTTCACTAAGATTTAAGTCGTGTTTACACAATCTAAGTCCACAAAGCTTTGTGAACTTTGTGTTTTTTTCTAAACTTAATATATTTAAAAAACTTTGCGTTCTCTGTGGTATTTTTTTTATCTCCACAAGTTTTTAGGATTGATCCTGTTTTACGTATATATAAACAATATTAATAAAACTAAACATGAAATAAAGTTTTTAGGTATAAATTTTATCATATTGCCAAAAACCTGAGCTCGATTATTAAGTAATCGTACTCAGGTTATTAGGTTGTTGACTTAAGAATAAATCCCGGTGCTTCGGCCAATGTCATTAAGTTAAGTTTTTATAAACTAAAATTTAATCTCGCAAAACCGCAAAGCTTAAACACAATATTGTCAATTCGACGAAGGAGAAATCCTCGCGAGAAGCTCGACAAAGATTGGATTTTCGTTGCGGAGTCACTTACGAGGATTTCTCCTTCGTCGAAATGACAAAATCTTTACGATTTTTGCGTCTTTGCGAGATTTATTCACTGTAGCATTATATACTCTCCCTTAATTAATGACATTGCGCTTCGGATAATGTCATTAAGTTAAGTTTTTAAAAAATAAATTATTGCAAATCAAATCCGTTTTTATCTGCGTTTTTACGAAGTAAATCTGTTTTATCCGCGTCAAAATTAGACGCTGATTTTACTGATTCGCTAAAGCGAAAACGCTGATAAAAACGGATTTTTCTAATTACTTTCCTGATTACACTTTTAAGTAATTTAAAAAGATTTCGTTTCACGCAGATTTAGCAGATCTACGCAGATTTAATTTTAATAATAATCGGCTTAAATCTTTTTAAATCTGCGTTAAAATCTCAATACTTTAGGACTATGTGAAAGAAACTAGTTACTCTTTTTGACAACTTTTTTCTATATGACCTAGGTTTCTATGTGTTTATTTTTTTTTAAAGACTTTATTTTAATTCAAATTTACTGGTAAGTCCTTCATTAGAATTCCATCCAACCATTATATTGAACAAGCCAGGCTCTGTTAAAAATTTGCCTTCATTGTCATAAAAACCAAGTTCCTTTTCTGTCAATGTAAATTGAATGGTTTTAGTTTCTCCCTTTTTTAATGCAACAAGTTCAAAACCTTTTAATTCTTTTACGGGTCTTACAATACTGGCAACAGCGTCATTTATATACAACTGAACCACTTCTTTACCATCATAATTTCCAGAGTTGGTTACCTCAACACTTACTTGGATTTTCTCTCCTTTTGAGAAAGTTGTTTTGTTGATTTTTAGATTTTTATAATCGAATTTCGTATAGCTCAAACCAAAACCAAACGGAAATTGAGGTGTTTTCTCCACATCCATATAATGCGACCAGAAAACGTTTTTATCGCTGTCGATTGGTCTTCCTGTGTTGTATTTGTTGTAATAAATAGGAACCTGACCAACATTTCTCGGGAAAGAGATTGGCAATTTTCCACTTGGGTTGTAATCTCCATATAAAACCTGAGCTACTGCATTTCCGGTTTGGGTTCCTAATTGCCATGCTTCTACAATTGTTGGGATATTTTCTGCCGCCCACGGAATACTCAACGGACGACCATTATTTAAAACCAAAACAATATTTGGATTCACTTTATAAATTTCCTGTAATAATTCCTGTTGTAATCCCGGCAAATTCAAGTCGGTTCTGCTTCTGGCTTCTCCGCTTTGAAAACCGTATTCTCCCAGAACCATCACGACAACATCAGCATTTTTTGCGGCTTTTTTGGCAGCTTCAAAACCGGATCTGTCTGTTGTATTAAAAACTGTTTCTGTTAAAAAAGTGGCTTTTTGCGAAAGTAAATCTGCACCTTTTTCAAAAACCAATTGATTGTCCTTGTATTGCTGCATTCCTTCAAGAACCGAAACGGCAGTATTATCATCGGCAGCAATTCTCCAGCTTCCCAACGGACTGTTTTTATCGTTTGCCAAAGCGCCAATCAGAGCGATTTTTTGTCCGGATTTTTTTAGCGGAAGCAAGTTTTTGTCATTCTTTAATAATACGATCGATTTTTTCGCCATATCAAGAACGCCATCATTATTGGCTTTACTGCCAACAACTGCTTTTTCGCGCTTTTCATCACAATATCTGTAAGGATCATCAAATAAACCCAGTTCAAATTTCACGCGTAGAATTCTGCGAACGGCATCATCAACCAAGGATTCTTTTACTTTTCCTTCTTTTACCAAACCAACTAATTTTGCCACATACAAATACGATTCCATATCCATATCAGAACCTGCATTTACTGCTTTTGCAGTTGCATCTGCTTCATCTGTAGCATAACCGTGCGCGATCATTTCGCGAATCGAAGCATAATCAGAAATTACAAAACCGTCAAAATTCCATTTTCCTTTCAGAATATCTCTTTGAAGGAAAACATTTCCCGTTGCCGGAACACCATTTAAGGTATTAAAGGAATTCATAAACGTACGAACTCCCGCTTGTACAGTGGCTTCAAAAGGAGGTAAAACAGAGTTGTATAATTTAGAAGTACTAATATCTACCATATTATATTCTAATCCTGCCTCAACAAATCCGTAGGCTGCAAAGTGTTTGGCACATGCTGCAATAGTATTTACTTTAGCCAAATCTGCAACAGTTTCTCCCTGAAAACCTTTTATTCTTGCATAACCTATTTTACTTCCAAGATAAGGATCTTCACCCGCACCTTCCATCACACGTCCCCAACGAGCATCATTTGTAATATCTACATTGGGTGCAAAAGTCCAGTTAATACCGGATGCCGATGCTTCATCTGCAGCAATCGCAGCCGATTTTTTTATCGCTTCCAAATCCCAACTTGCCGCTTCGGCCAACGGAATTGGACTTAACGTTTTATAACCGTGAATTACATCAAAACCAATAATCAGCGGGATTCCCAAGCGGGTTTCTTCAACCGCAATTTTCTGTACAGCTTTAACTTCTTTTACACCACGAACGGTTAACATTGAACCTACCCAGCCTTTTCGTAAATGTTCGTATTTCAGTTCCGCAGTTCCTCCTTTTGGAGCCGGTCCCGTTACATCCCAAAATCCGTTGTATTGATTCATTTGTCCCACTTTTTCCTCCAGAGTCATTTCTTTCATCAAAAGTGTAATGCGCTCTTCAACAGGTTTCTTTGTGTCCATATATTTTTTGGTCTGAGCATATCCGTTTGTAAAAACGATCAGCAGTAAAAAGGAATATTTTTTAATTTGTTTTTTCATCATTGTGGTTTAATTTTAGTAAAGAGGTTTAGAAATTAGTTAGAAATAATACATTATATTTTTGTCATGATCTATTCTGAATACTAACTTTAAAAGTTATATTCAAGTAAATTTTTAGAATTCAGGATTGTAAATGTAGTTTTCCAGTGACAAAAGGACTAGTAAATTTGAAGCATTATATAAAACAAATGATGTATTTATATAACCCAATAAATCAAACTGATTACTTCTACTAAAAAAACGAAGAATGTTTCCGGATTAGTTCTTTTTATAAAACCGCTCTGCAATTCGAGAAAAGGAATTTAAAATTAAATTGAAAATACGGTTAGTTATTTACTTTACTATTACGCTCAACCTATTCAACTCCTAATCTCGAAACAATTACTAAATTATCTCAGTACTATTTTTATAAGTATCTTTTTATAATACTTATTTTTCGCATGCAAATACTTGTAATCCAACTGGCAGCCAAAGAAAACAAAAATACTATCCAGAATTTCCATAATGCATGTAATTCGTATTTCAATAAAAAAAACTGTCCCCAAAGCACAAAAAAGTAATGAAGAAGATAAATTAAGTAAGCATTTTCAGCTAATGAATTCCATAATTTGTAACTATGTTTTACAATAGTTCTAAAAAATCCAATACAAGCCATGCAAGAAGCGGTACAGGAACCCACATACAAGGTGTAATAAATCATCCATGCCACAAATTCAGGCATGATTCCATTATCTACAAATTGGCCCAGAATATCCGTCCTGTTATGGTACGTTACTGCACTATAAAAAACAAGAGACGCAATAAACCAGTACTTCCATTGAAGAACAAAACGAGAATTGGATGAAAAGATATGACGATCAAAATCACTGTTACCGACCACAGCACCTAATAAAAAATACCCAAAATAGGCAACTAATCTACTCAGCTGGAAATCAAGCGGTCCAAAAGACACCCACTTTCCAGCTCCAATGCAATACGCTATTGGTACATATAGAATAAAAGTGAGACCAAATAAAACTGCAAAAACAGCTACAGGACGATTAGTGAAAAACGAGATTTTATCAGAACAACTATTTAATTTTTCTTTTATAAAAGGATATACAACTCCCAGAATTAAATTAAAGAAAAAAAGCACTCCTATAAACCAAGGCGGACCCGGAGGCCAATTTTCAATGGTAAAAAAATCAATTACATAATCTGCAATATTAGTACTTTGGTGCGCTACATAATAAGCCGGAAAATAAGACAAAAGCATTAAAAATGTACCTAAAAAAAGAAACGGAATAAAGAGCCGTTTAATTCTGTCCCTAACAAAATATATGGGTTCCTTTTTCTCTATACTTTTTACCAAAAAAAGACCGCCAATAAAAAACATAAGGAACATAAAGAAAATATCGTTATAATTTTCGAATATATCCATCCCAATCCATCTGTTATGATCTACAATTGGGGCTGTAGAATTGATGTAAGCACTGCTGTCAAACCAGGCAAAAGTTGTATAGGCTAACGAGCTATGATGAGCTACCACCAATACGGTAATGAATGATTTTAAATAATCCAGCCAGAGTGTCCGGGAATTTTGCAATTTTGATGTCATCATAGTCAATAAATAAGGTTTTATTATCATAGACGAATTTTAAAATTAAAACGTTGCATCATAACCTTAAAAAAAACATCAACTGCGGCAAACTTCCCAATCACTTCGGTACTTATTTTAGCTATCTAATTCATTGATGGTGTTATAATGCGGTAGTTTCCGCTAAGATGCATGAGACTAAAAAGATACATCAGACCATCGTAGTAAGGGTCAAAATAACCATCCTCATAAGGTTCGAGTTTGGCATTCCAGACAGCATGAACAAAATCTATACTTTCTTTATCAGGATTAACGAGTGACGCGGTAGCAGAAGTTCCTATTAATCCTATCGAGTGTCTGAGTTTTTTAACCGGACCGGCCTGAAGAATAAAATCTGGCGTAGAACCGTCGAGATTGTATTGATCTACGTACGTTTCCATTCCTTTCGATCTCAGGAAATTTTGAAATCGTTTAGCATAATCTTCCTGCCATTTTTTATCTTTTCCGTACCAGGTATAATCCATTGCAATATTCATAGGCACACGCCAGGAATCGTAACGAAATCCTCCAGGCATCCAGGGTGTAGGATGCGGTTCTCCTGTAAATTCGGTATAATCTGAGGTCAGGCCGGTTACAGGATGACAGGCTTTATGCAAAAATTTACGGGAAACATCGGCACATTCTTTATAAAACTGCTCATGGCCATCTTTAGCATATAAAGCCCATATTTCATAAAATGCCGGAACATGATACGAAGGGTCTGTCCAATTGTATCCTCCTCCTTCCGGCACGAAAGATATTTGCTTGTGCTCTGTATTTATAATATTATGAATGTTACCGGTACCGTCTTTTTTCCACATGGCATCCAATATTCTTCTGGCTTCATTGTAGTAATGAATTCCGGTAGCATTGCCCCATTTGTTAGAAGCAAAAAGCAAACTGGTAATGTAATACAATTCTCCATCTGATGCAGAACCTGCTGAGTTTTGTTTTTTTGTTTGAGGATTTACACTCCAAGCAAAATACCCTTCTCTTGGTCCGTCCTGATGCTGCATGTATTTTACAGACCATCGCCAGATGCGATCGAAAACTTCCTTCTTATCGAGTTGAACCGCGACCATCATTCCGTAAGACATTCCTTCGGTACGGGCGTCGTTATTCTTTACATCAGAAACATATCCTAATGCATCGCCTTCTTCAAAATAAACTTTATTAGGTCCTTCAAAAATATCATAATAAGCTTTCGCTAATTTCTTATCTATGTCGGCTTGGCTGTAACCCGCTGCTGCAAAAAGATTGCGGTATTGCGGTTTTTGGGATTCTGATTTTTCTATTCTTCCCGTTTTTTGGCTAAATGACATAATAGGAACAATTAAAACAAAAAGAAGTATCAAAAACCGAATTCTAACTTTGTATTGACTTGTGAAACATTTATTCATAACCATATTTCTCTTTTTTATATTTGGTTTAATTTATTGTTACTGAAGTAATACAATTTGAATCCTATTTTAATTCAATTCTATCAATTCGTTTTCTCGTCACTTAGAATTTATGACTTATACTCTGGTGCATGGATTGAAGTAACCCAAAAGTTAAAAAATACTATTATATTTTTTAACTTTGAACAGGATCATTATTACCTATTATTTTCTCTACTGGCAAAACGGTAGACTTACATAATTTTAAAATAAAAAAAGCCGAAAGGGGCTTAACTTCCGGCTCTTAATCAAAAACTAACACTAACCATCAGTGTATTGTAATAAATTATACTTATAAATTAATTTCAAAAACTAATTTATTATTGTTATTATTAATAAGTGTATCTATTACAAATATAAACAAAATTACAAATACACAATCGGTTGTTTAACTTTTTTTTACTTTAAGAATAAATCATAATAAAAAGAAATATGTCACCCTATTTTATATCTGAAAATAAATTAAAGTGACTTATTTTTAAATCGAAATCTATAAGTTTCAGAAAGCTAATCCAAAAAATTACAACAGTTCGAAAAATTAAATAATTGTATCTTCTGTAATAATTACAAGTATATCTTCAAAAAAAGAAACCAATAAAAAAGTAGCGTTTCTTTTAATACAAATAAAACTTCTTTTTTAGCTGTTGCAGAAACAAAAATAATGCTTCAAATATGCTATTAATAGCTTCAAAATTGACAATCTTTATTTCAACTTTCCAGTTATTTTTACGTCTAAGATTTTTATTAAATTATAGAAGCAAAAAGAAGTATTCGCTTTTGATAAAAGTATTCTATAACATAATTCTCAACAAGCGAAATGGTGAAAAGCAAAATAAAAACAGCAGCTATAGTGATTCGTAAAACATCGCAAAAGCTTTCTATACTAGAAAAAATAGGTTATGGTTTAGGTGATTTTGCTGCGAACTTAATTTTTCAGACTTTGCTGACTTTCCTTGCTTTTTTTTACACTGATGTTTATAAAATTCCTGCCGGCACCGCAAGTATAATTATCTTTACAGGCGGTTTTATTGGCGCTTTTTTTAATATCATTATGGGCGTAATTGCGGATCGAACCCAAACGCAATGGGGAAAATTCAGACCGTGGATATTATGGACGGCCTTGCCCTTTGGAATAGCCGCTGTTCTTTCTTTTTTAACTCCAAATTTTAGCGAAAACGGCAAAATAATCTACACCTTGCTGACTTACTTTTTTCTGATGTTAATTTATTCAGCAAGCAATTTACCCTATGTTGCTTTAAGTGGTGTTTTAACGGGCGACATGAAAGAAAGAAACAGTCTTTCCTCCTATCGTTTTGTAGCCGTAATGATTGCCCAATTTATCATTCAGTCGCTTTTATTACCATTGGTTTCTATACTGGGACATGGCGATAAAGCAGTTGGATTTCAAAATACAATGATCTTATTTGCTATTACAGGAGTTATTTGCTTATTGATTACTTTTTTTACTACCAAAGAAAGAATTATACCTGCAAAAAATCAGGAATCTTCCATTAAACAGGATTTTATCGATTTATCAAAAAACGGACCCTGGATTGTTATGTTACTGGTTACCGTTCTGGTATTTATAACCTTGTCTTTAAAAGGTGGTATGTATGTTTTTTACTTTAAATATTATTTAGATCCTGTTGCACAAAGTAATTTTTTGAATAACATTGGGTTCAATGCCTTTATTGATGACCTTAACAATTTATTGACGGGAATGGGGTTTGTTAATTTTCAGTGGCCAAAAGATGCGGCTACTTCTGCATTTAGTCTTTTTAATGCCGGAGGAATTATTTTTATGATTTTTGGCATTATGTTTTCAAAGCTTCTGGCAGATTCTTTTGGTAAAAGAAATATTTACATCGCTTTTATTTTTTTATCTGCTCTCAGCCTTTTGCTATTTAATTTCTATAATAGAACGGCTATTGCAATGGTTTTTCTGACCCAATTGGCACATGGCTTTATTTACGGAATAACAATTCCTTTATTGTGGACCATGATTGCTGATGTGGCCGATTACAGTGAATGGATAAACAACCGAAGAGCGACTGCAACTGTTTTTTCGGTAATGATTTTCGGGCTAAAAATAGGCATAAGTATTGGCGGCGCATTAGGAGCGGCTTTTCTATCCAAGTATGGTTATATAGCCGAAGAAGTCAATCAGATACCGGCGGCAGTAGAAGGTATTAAACTTTCAGTAAGTATCTATCCAGGCTTTATTTTCATTTTGAGTGCGGTCTTATTGTGTTTTTACAACATAGATAAAAAAACGGAAATCCAGATAGAAACAGATTTAAAAGAAAGAAGAGAATGCTAAAAATATTTGTCTTTTCTGATTCACTTTATCAGGGGAAAAATCAACTTTACAAACCTCATCTTAGGCATTTTAAATAAGCATTATACGCAAGTGTTATAATGTATATTTAATTCCTTTCTTAATTCAAAATGAAGCACGTAGTTTGTTCTTTTAATAGAGAACATACTATAATCACCACAATTATAACACTCTTTTTGGCTACTCCTTAATTAAAGTTCTTTCCCACAAATACATTTAGTCTGTAAAAGATTGTAAAGCAGAAAAAAGCGGTACATATAAAACAACAAACAGCGCATTAAAAAATGCGCTGTTTGCCAAATACTAACTCAACTCAAACTACCAAAATTTATTTTTTTAGTAACCAGGATTATTATCACTTGGTTTTATATTAGGATTTGAAGATGTTTCTCTGTTTGGTATTGGCCATAATTCATTTTTACCAGCCTGAAAACCAGTACCAACTAATTCTGTACTCGCAATACCCCATCTTATAATATCATCAAATCGGCTTTGCTCACCGGCAAACTCTACTTTGCGTTCATGAATAATTGCTTTAAAAACATCGTCTTTTGTTGCAGCAATTGTAGTGGTTAAACCTGCTCTGTCTCTAACTTCTTTGATATACGCTATGGCAGTGGTTTGAGAACCTCCATCTCTTTGGTTTTCACATTCTGCTTTCATAAGCAGTATATCTGAATAACGCATAACTTTAAAATTTATACTGGACTGCGTCGCTTCATCTGCTTTTTTGTAATAGTTTTGGTATTTTTTCCAGCCTGCATTTCTAAGACCTGCTGAGGTATTAAAGTTTTGCGCTGTCATAGTAGCTTTTCCGTTTAAATATTTTGAGCCCGGTACATAAAAGGTGTCTCCAAAACGCAAATCTCCTGCCTCAAAAGAATTTAAAAGATTGTCTGGCGGGTAAACATTATACCAACTTAAATTACCATATTCCTGACCTCTAAGAGTCGACTCAGCAAAACCAGTTCCGCCGCTGTTACCGGCATCATCCCATTTATTACCTGTTCCGTTATTTTCATTAAATTCAATTTCAAAAATGGATTCTTTACCATGTTCGGTTTCCTCCATAAAGTTATTATAGAAATTGCCTTTGTCTTCAAGACTAAATCCTGTAACACCATTAAATGCAACTAAAGCTTCATCATACTTTTTTTGGTATAACAGTATTTTACCCAAGTATGCATAAGCGGCTTCTTTGGTAGCACGACCTGTTACTTCGACGCTTTTAGATAATAAATTTTGAGAAGCAAATTCCAGATCTGTTCTAATCAAATCATAAACTTCTGCTTTAGGACTTCTTGCAACACCTATGATAGTTCCTGTTTTATAAATTGGTAAATCACCAAAACGTTTCACTAAAAGAAAATAATAATAGGCTCTTAAAAAGTGGGCTTCACCTAAAAATTTATTTTTTTGTTCTTGTGATAAAATAAGAGTTGGTAAAGCATTAATTTTTGCTTCATTATCTAAAACAAAATTAGCTCTGGATATGCCTAAATAACAGGATTCCCAATAATACTGAATAATATCGTTTCCTGCATTAAAAGAAAAATCCTGAAAAGGTTTTTTATTTCCTTCTAATTGTGGATTTCCTGCAGCATCCTGCCCCATTAGATCCATTGCAAAAGCAAAATTTCTGGCATACAATCCTCTTGTCTGCAAATTGGCATAAGCAGCATTTACAGAAGATTCGACCTGCGCTGCTGTCGTAAAGAAAGTGTCCGGCGATAGCGTGTTTGGGTTTGTCAATTCTAAATCTGCGGTGTCACATGAATTTAGGGTTAAAATTCCCAACGTTACTGCAACTATATATTTTATTTTTTTCATCATCTTATAAATTAAAATTTAACATCAAGTCCAAAAATTACTGATTTAGGCTGTGGGTATCTTCCCAAGTCAATACCTGCAGAATTGGCATTACCATCTGTACGGGCAATTTCAGGATCTAAACCGGAATATTTCGTAATCGTAATAAGGTTTTGTCCGCTTACATAGAATCTTATATTAGAAAAATAACTGCCAAACGTTTCTCCAGAAAGTGTATAACCTAAAGTAACATTTTTCAATCGGGTATAAGAACCATCTTCTATATAACGCTGATTAGCTGAAGACCAGTTTATATCAGCACCCTGAGCTCTTGGTAAAGTAGCTGATGGATTCGTAACAACACCGTTTACAACATTTGCTCTGCCTAAAACATCCGTACTGGCATTAAACAAACGATTCATTCCTGTTAAATCAAAAGTATTTGCATTATAAATATCATTCCCCTGAACTCCTGTAATGAAACAGTTAAAATCGAACTTTTTATACGCTGCTGTAAGGTTTAAACCGTATGTAAAATCCGGATAAGGATTTCCAATATTTGTTTTATCATTTGAATTAATGATTTTGTTGCCATCACGATCAATAATTCTAATATCACCCGGTTTTATGATCGTTTGCCCTGGTCCAAAAACAGCGTCTACTTCTGCTTGATTTTGATAAATTCCATTGGTTTCATAACCGTAAAAGTAGAATAATGGCTGGCCTACTTCCAGTCTTGAGAAATTTTCTAAACCAGCTCTTGCCGATGGGCCGCCCAATACACTGGTAAGTCCCGGCGCTAAACCTGTCACTTCATTTTTACTTGTTCCTAGATTAGCTAATGCTGACCATGTAAAATCTCCTTTTCGATCATTATAACCTAATGATATTTCGTAACCTGATACTTTTACATCGGCAACATTTTGAAGTTGAGTTCCTCCGCCGGCAGATCCTACAGAAGCTGCTAATGGAACAGCAAAAAGAATGTCACTGCTTTTATTGTTGAAATACTCAACAGATCCTGTAAATTTTTCATCAAAGAAACCAAAATCCAAACCTATATTTCTGTCTTTTTTAGACTCCCATTTCAAATCAGGATTAGAAGCAACTCCGCTGGAAACTCCTTGGGCATTTCCTCCATTAATAGGATAATTGTAATCAGCAAGTAATGTAGCGGCGTACTGATAATTGTCTATTCTGTCATTTCCTGTTGTTCCTGTACTTGCTCTAAGTTTTAAGGTACTAAAAACAGAATTTGCCATAAAACTTTCTTTGGCTATATTCCAACCCAAAGCAAATGAGTAGAAATTACCCCAGCGATTATTAGCTCCAAAGCGTGAAGAAGCATCCCTACGGCCAGAAGCAGCGAAGATGTATTTATCATCATAATCGTAGTTGATACGGGCAATATATCCAATATTTTTTTCGACATAATTAGCAGAGCTTAAATTTCCCTCATTATATCTCAGCTGATCTATATCATTTGAAATATTATAACGGCTTCCTGCGATTAAATTTTGTGATTTTCCGTCAATTTTCGTTATAACACCTAACACTTCAATGTTGTGTTTGGCAGCAATAGTCGTTTTATAGGTTAAACTATTATCAAAAACAATGGTTTGCCCCTGGGTGTTTGTTTCATTTGTGGTAGAAAATGCCTGATTATGAGCAGAACCATCACTGTAGCTGGGAACAAAAGTATGATCTTTACCAGTATAGTAATCTAATGAAACTTGCGATCTGAATTTTAAGCCCTTAAAGATTTCCAATTCAGCGTAGATATTTCCTATTATAGATAAATTATTAATTTTTTGATACCCTAAATTTGCCACACGTACAGGATTCTCGGCATCATTACCGTCTATAGCACTAGGTCCCTGATAGCCGCCTACATTTGTATCACTATTATTATAAATAGGTAAATAAGGCGCCATTTTAATAGCGTGTTCCAATAATGTTCTTCCTCCTGCACTACGCTCCGGATTGATTGTACTAAAAGAAATACCGATGTTACTCCCTATTTTAAGTTTTCCAATATCCTGTGTGTTATTGGCTCTAAAAGAGTAACGCTCAAACCCAGTATTAATAACGGCTCCTTCCTGCTTTAAATATTCAGCAGAATAGCGGGAAGTAGATGTTTCTGTACCATTTGAGAAACTTAAATTATAATCCTGCATCACACCGCTTTGAAAAATCTGATCCTGCCAATTGGTATTTATATTTCCAAACTCAGCAGCTCTTGCCGTCAAATCACTACCCAGATCTTTAGCGTATTGAAGATATTGTTGTGTATTTAAAACATCATATCTTTTTGTAATAGTCTGAAAACCGGCGTAAGTACTAAAATTCAATTGGCCCGGTCCTTTTTTTCCTTTTTTAGTAGTAACCATAATTACCCCATTAAAAGCTTTTGAACCATATAAAGCTGTTGTCGAAGCATCTTTTAGAACCGACATCGATTCTATGTCATTAGGGCTTAATCCTGATAAGTTTCCTGTTAGAACACCATCAATTACATATAATGGAGCACTATTTCCCATGGTGGCCAAACCTCTAATGGTCACTGTAGGATTAGAACCAGGAGCACCATTTACAACGGTAACACCTGCAGCCCTACCCTGTAAAGCTGACTCTGCATTAGTAATAGGCACGGCCACAATATCTTTTGAACTTACTGTCGAAATGGCTCCGGTAACTTTAGTTCTCTTTTGACTACCGTAACCTACTATCACTTCATTTAAGTTTTGTGTCGATAGTGCTAATACAACATCAATTCTGGTTCTCGTACCCACTGTTATGGTTTGCGAAATCAAACCTACAAAGGAATAAGTTATCTTATCTGTAGGGTTCACGTCACTTAAGGAGTATTTACCATCAAAATCTGTTGATGCGCTATTTTTTGATCCCTCTACATTCACACTGGCTCCAGGCAAAGGAAATCCTGAAGGATCGGTAATTATCCCCTGTACGGTCTTTGATTGTGCAATCAAATTCTGACTGCCGATTATTAGCAATGTGATTATTGCAATTCTAAATTTTAAAATCATTTTTAGTGGTTTTTTTGATTAGTTTAAATAGTTGTTTGGTTGTAAAGTTTATTTATTGTTTTGATCATCAAATTAGCTTGTAACTATTTCGATCCTTTACTTGAATAAAAAAAAGTCTTACAATAAATAATTCTTGATTTCATTTCATACGGTAATTTTTTAAAAAATGTTAATACTTACTTCTTTGAATATTTGGTTTTATTAGAACCCAAAAATATAAGGTTAACATAAATTTCACATATTAAAAATGTTGCAAAAACTATCAAATTTGTAGCACGAAACCTTCAAAAAACACACAATGCCTTATTTATCAAATATTTAACTATAAAACAACAAGAATAAGGTATTCATAATATTGTAATCTTTTTTTTGAGCATGAAATAAAAATTAAACATTATTTAAGTGTTTTTAATAATTATCTAAAATTTATGTTTCATGTTAATTCATTACGTTTTAAACAAATTGATTATAATACCTGTTCACAAATTGAAATCGGTTTTTTATTAAAGCAAAAAAGCTGTCTCACAAATAAGTGAAACAGCTTCTTATCTTTTTTATCCGGACTTCAGTCAAAACGGCAATTAAATATTCAATTTTTTAAATGGTGTTTTGAAACTTTTTTTTACTTCAATACTATTATTGCTTCTTATTGTGTGTTGGCAGATAGCCAAATTTTTCTTTATAACATTTTGTAAAATAAGAAGGGGAACTAAAACCAACCTTGATACTAATCTCAGACATATTATCATTACCCAGCTCTATAAGTTCTTTTGCTTTTTCTAAACGAACATTACGTATAAATTCATTTACTGTTACACCTGTCAATGTTTTTATTTTTCGATACAATTGGCTTCTGCTTAAAAACACTTTCGAAGCGAGAACCTCGACACTCAATTCGTATTCACTAATATTTTGATTGATGTAATTCAGTACATTTTTTATAAATTCATTATCCAGAGTAGTTGTTTTTTCTTTTGCTTTTGGAGTAATTCCGTTGTAAAATTTATTAAACATAATCTGTCTGCTTTTGATAAGCTGAATTAAACTGGACCGCAGAATATCCATATCAAAAGGTTTGCTCAAATAAATATCAGCACCGGAATCAATACCTTCTAACCTGTCCTTAATCAATGCTTTTGCAGACAGCATCATCAACGGAATATGGCTGGTTGTTAAATCTGCTTTAATACTTGCACACAATTCTAAACCATTCATAACCGGCATAATAACATCTGTTAAAATCAAATCGGGCAGTTTTTGCAGCGCTAATTCTAAACCAACCTGACCATTTTCTGCTGTTAAAACTTTATAATCTTTTTTGAGTTCATTTTTTAAATAATTTCGTAATTCGGCATTATCTTCAACAATCAAAATGGTGTAAATTCGCTCTTGTTTTTCCTGAGCATCTGCTGATAGAATGGCAGTTTCTTCGGCAATGGGTGTGAAACTTATTTTTTTCTCTTTTTTAAATTCCTCCAGCATCACTTCGTTTTCATTAAAGAATTCCTTTCCGAGTGGAAATAGTAATCTAAAAGTGGTACCAAACCCTAATTTACTTTCTACTTCGATCTTTCCTTTATGCAATTCTACAAATCCACGAACAACCTCCAGTCCTATTCCTGTGCTTCCGTAATACGCTTTATTCAAATTATTAACCTGATAGAAACGGTCAAAAATTTTCTTAATATCTTTTTTATCTAATCCCGAACCTGTGTCTTCAATAATAACTTCAAAACAAGGAGTGGCGTTGGTTGAATTTATCAAAGGAAAATGAACTAATTCTTCGTTAACCAATATTTTTATTATTATTTTTCCATTATCAGGAGTTACTTTAAAGGCATTTGAAATGACGTTAAAAATAATTTTTTCGAACATCTTTGGATCTATCCAATCTTTAAATGTTTTTTTATTTGATTCATAATGCAATTCAATTCCCCGACTTAACGCTTCTTCATCAAAATAACTGGCAATTTCCTTTGTAAAACCAACTAGTTCAATAAACTGCACTTTTAGAGGCATTTTATTAAATTGCAGCTGATTGAAATCCATCAGCTCATTGATTAATCTTGAAAGCCTGTCGGAACTTTTTTGAATAGTCTGTAATTTACTCAACACACTTTGCGGTAAATCCAGGTTATGGTTCTTCATTATATCTCCTAAAGGATTTAAAATTAAAGTAAGCGGCGTTCTGAATTCATGCGAAATATTGGTAAAAAATTGTAGTTTTTTATTATTTAATTTTTCAATCTGAATTGCTTTTTTCTGTTCAAATTCTATCATTTGTTTTTGTTTAAAACGATTTTGATAGTATTGGTTCGTAAAATAAATTGCAGCTAATAGTAATAAGGAATAAAATAAATACGCAAAAGGTGTTTTCCACCAGGGCGGCAAAATTTCAATTTGTAATTCCAGCGGATTTTGATTCCAGACTCCATTTTTTTCTGAGGCTTTCACCTTAAAGATATACTTTCCCGGCGCTAAGTTTGTATAGGTGGCCGAGCGTTTACTGCCAACATAATTCCATGAATCTTCAAATCCTTCTAAATAATAAGCAAATTCATTTCTGGCTGGGAAAGAATAATTTACAGCAATAAAATCAATTGTAAATACAGACTGATCGTGCTTAAGAATGATCTTTTTTGTCTGCGATATTACTTTTATTAAGGGTGAGTTTTTTTCGAGCGGACCTACTGATTTATTAAAAAGTTTCAGATCTGTTAAGTAAACCGGCAGCTGTTTTTTGCTTTTAACCAAGCTGGCAGGATTAAAATAATTTAAGCCTTCATAGCTTCCAAAATATAGCAATCCTTTTTCGTCTTTGAGGACAGCGTTATTATTAAAATCATTTCCCAATAGACCGTCATAGATCGAATAATTAGCGGTAGTATTGTTTTTTAAATCCAGTTTTGTAATTCCTTTTTTTCCACTTAACCAAATACTCCCGTCATTTGATTCTACAATAGACGATATTGATTTTTCGTTCAGCCCTTTAAAGTTGATATACCATTTTATGTTGCCTTTTTTTTTATCATAGCTAAATAATCCGGCTCCGTCAGTACCAATCCAAATTTCTTTGTTTTTGGCTTCGTATAAAGTATTAATAGTATGGGTACTTTTATGATTTCTAAGCTTTTCAGACATTTTATCCCTAAAAGAAGTTACTGTAAAAGAAACTAAATCATTTGTATTAACCCTGTACAAACCTGTTGTTGAACCCACCCAAACGGCATCATCTGAATCTACTATTATTTTTCTGATGTCTGAATTTATTATTCCACTGGTATAAAACGGTTTAGAATTACAATGATGAAATTGTCCATCCGATGGAGTATAATAATGCAGTCCTTTTGAAAAAGTTCCAATCCAGATTACACCTCTCGAATCTTCGGCAATACTCATGATATTGTCTGATGCAAAACCGGGAGTGTTTTTTGTGCTGTAGTTAATAAATTTACTGCTTCCTTTTTTTAAAACAAAAACCCCTTCATTCCAGCTTGATAACCAAATGTTTTGCTTTTTATCAATAAATACATTCGTTATATTATCATTGGTTAATCCAGAATAAAAACTTCGATCAGATTTGGTAATATGTTTAAAACTTTTAGTAATCGTATTGTAAACATCGACTCCTCCGCCTTCCATAGAAATCCACAGCTGATCTTGCTGGTCTTTGGCAATACCGGTAACACAATTGGTTTGTAAAGACTGTAAATTTCCGGGCAAACTTTCGATGATACTTACTTTGCTGTTTATTTTATCAAAAACACCTAAACCTTTATTGTAATAACCCAGCCAGATTCTATTTTCTTTATCTAAAAATAACGACCAGACAGAATTGGAACCTAAACTGCGATTATTGTATTTACTGTTTGCATATTTTTTTTGAACAATGCCCTCATCGTTTACAATGATTAAACCATCATTTTCTGTCGCACAAAGAATTGTTTTAGGATCTGTTGCCAATATTGACATGATTCTTTTTCTGGTAATAGGATAGTAAGCGGCTTCTTTCACTTTAGATTTTAAATCAATCTTTACAAGTCCCTTAAATCCATTGCCAATCCAGAGGTTTTGTGTGCGGTCTATAAACATGGAAATAATATTTAAAGAGAGCTTTTCATTATTTTTTCCAATGTTTACTTTTTTAATCTCATTTTTTATTGGGTCAACTGCTTTTAAACCAAAATTAGTCCCCAGATAAATAGTCCCTTTTTTATCCTTTACCAAACAATTGATCAGGTAATTTTCTGTATTAGAAACATTCGTTTTAATCTTGGTAATTTCGCGGGTTTTAATATTTAATTTCAGCAAATCACTATTAAACGTTCCCAGAAAAAGATTTCCATTATTGTCTTCGATGATACTTTTTACAGAAATTACCGTTTCTTTTTTAATCTTTTTTTGAATATCAATACTTTCAAAAGTATTTAAATTCCTGTTATACAAGCATAATCCTTCATCTGTTCCTACCCACAGCCTATTGTGAGTATCTACATAAGTAACATATATAAGATTACTATTGATAGCATTACTAAGCTTAGAGTTTTGCTCATATGCAACATAATTTATCCCATCATATTTAAATAAACCCGCGCCATTAGTCCCAATCCACAAAAACCCGGACTGATCCTGGGTAATGGTATATATACCACTTTTTGAGGTCTCCTTATTTAATAACCGAAATTGATAGTCTTCAAATGTATTTTGAGAAAACAGACTATTAATTGCAAAAAATAAGATAACAAGCGCTCTAAAATATTTTTTTTGGGACATTATAAAATGGTTAGTAAATTAAAATAAATATATGCTCTTTTAACCGAAACTTATCATTTGATTTTCAATGAATAAAACAGATTTTGATTACTTGTTTATTTTTTAATTATAAAGATGAAATCTTATTGTACAAATAGTTTTGCCGTTTTTAAATCTTTTCCATCTGAACTCGTACCGTAATACACTTCATATTCACCCGAAGTTACATTTATTCCTCTCGTGCTTTCGTCATAAAATTCAAATGAAGCAGCAGGTAAATCAATAGTGACATCCTGCTTTTCGCCGGCTTTTAAATTGATTCTTTTAAAAGCTTTCAATGTTTTTAAAGGACCATCTTTATCATTCACCTTTCGAACATATACCTGCACAATCTCTGTTCCTTCTCTTTTACTGATGTTCTTTATTGAAAAATTCAATTGTGTATTTTCATTTGATTTTATCTTTGTCTTACTGAGATTTGCCGTACCAATTTGAAACTTTGAATAACTTAAACCAAAACCAAACGGAAACAAAACATTGGTTGTGTATCTATACGTACGCCCTTTCATCGAATAATCTTCAAAATCGCCTAAAATGTCTGAATTTTTATAAAAAGAAACCGGCAGTTTTCCCGCAGGATTATAATCTCCAAACAGCACATCGGCGACAGCCTGACCACCTGATTCGCCTGGATACCAGGCTTGCAGAATAGCATCGCAACTGGCTGTTTCTGGTGCAAAAGCAATGGCAGAACCGGAGCAGTTTACAAAAACTACTTTTTTACCGGCAGCTTTAAGCTCCTGCAAACATTTTCTCTGAACGGCAGGAAGTTCAATATTGGTTCTGTCGCCCCCTTTAAAACCTGGAAAAGAAACCGGCATCTCCTCCCCTTCAAGAAGTGTAGAAAGTCCGCCCACGAAAATTACAGTATCGATGCCTTTTAATTTTTGAATTAATGCCGCGAAATTGATATCGTGTTCCTTTCCAAAATCAAATTCAAGATTTGCCTGCCAATTGTTGGATTGTGCATACAGAATTTCGATTTTATATTTTTTGCCCGCCTCAACTCCCAAAGCAATTTTTCCGGGAACAGTACGCCAATTAGTATATTTTGCTATAGATTTTCCATTAACCAATAATTCAAAAGCTCCAGTAGCTCCAGTTTTAAAAACAAGACTATCCTTTTCTTTCGCCAGAAATTCCGTTTCATATCTGGCAGAAAATCCTTCCAGTCTAACACCAGAAGCAAATTCATGCTGTCCGGCAGTAGTCATTTTTATCGGATTTATAATTTGCTGCGTTGCCACACTATTCCCTTCCCTGTTTGGATTGTTCCAATAAGTGGCTTTCATTCCTTTTTTGCCTTCAAATGAAATCTGGTCAAAATAACTTTGGTTGACTTTATCTTCGACTAAATCGCAGCCTTTGTCATACACAATTTTATTTTGTGCAACTTTTGATTCTATACCGCTTTTAATGGTGATGGTTTTAACGGGGGTTCCGTTGTAATTTCCCCATAACATTGGTTCATTATCTGCATTCGGGCCAATTACTGCCACTTTGTTGATGGCTTTATTTAAAGGTAAAATATTGTTTTTATTTTGTAAAAGCGTCATCGATTTTTGCGCCATTTCGAGCGCTAATTGCTGATGTTTCTTACTGTTAAGTACAGAAGCCGGAATTTGGGCCCACGGCACGATGTCATCATCATCCATTTCGCCCAGATCAAAACGGCCCGTTAAAACACGAAGCAGACTTTTATCAATATCAGATTCTTTAATTAAATCTTTCTCAACGGCTTCCGGAAGGTTTTTAAACGGATATTTCTCCCAAACACATTCAACATCCGTTCCTGCCAAAACGGCTTTTGATGCTGCATGTGTTGCATCTGAAGAAACTTTATGCGTGGTATAAAAATCGGTAACAGCACCGCAATCTGAAACTACAAGATATTTAAAACCCCATTCGTCACGCAAAATTCGCTGTAATAAACGTGTGTTACTGCAGCAAGGTTCATCATCCAGACGCTGATACGCACACATCACCTGACGTACATCGGCATCTTGTACCAATGCTTTAAAGGCAGGCAAATAGGTTTCGTATAATTCACGGGGATTTATATTATTCAAATTCAGTTCATGTCGGCTCCATTCCGGACCAGAATGCACGGCAAAATGTTTGGCGCAGGCCAAAAGTTTGCGGTATTTGGCATCGGCAGGACCTTGCAATCCTTTTACCACAGAAATTCCCATTCGGGAAGTTAAATACGGATCTTCTCCATACGTTTCCTGACCGCGTCCCCAACGCGGATCCCTGAAAATATTGACGTTTGGTGTCCAAACCGATAAACTTAAAAATCGTTTGTTTTCATTGCCGCCCTTAATCCATTGGTTGTATTTTGCACGGGCTTCATCAGAAACTGCATCAAAAACATTATAAACCAACTGATCATCAAAAGAGGCTGCCATACCAATAGGTTCCGGAAAAACGGTAACATTATCATTGTTCGCGTAACCGTGCAGGGCTTCGCTCCACCAATTGAATTTTTTAATGCCAAGTCTGGGTATCGGATCACTCTGGTCGCACATTAAAGCCGCTTTTTCTTCAAGGGTTAATCTCGAAATTAAATCTTTTGCACGTTCTGATGAACTAAGAGCAGGATTCTTATAAGAATATTGCTGTGCGTTTACACTAAAAAAAGATAGTAAACTTATAATAAACAGATAACTAATTTTCATGATTATTCTATTTGAGTTAATATATTAATGCGTATTGTATTTTGGTTAAATCGTAAACTAATTAATTCAAGTTGATAGTTAATAAAGCGTAGTCCCTACGGGCAATGTCATTAAGTTAAGCTTTTTGCATTTTTTTCTCATTTTATGTCATTTCGACGAAGGAGAAATCTCCACAAGTAACTCCGCAACGAGGATCCAATCTTTGTCGAGCTTCTCGCGGAGATTTCTCCTCCGTCGAAATGACAAACAGCACGTTTGAACTTTACTACCAGAAAAAATATCCCGTAGGGATTAAACTTTTTTAGCGCCAGCTTATGTATTGAATTGTTAATCTGCCAACTTGAATTAATTATTTTTTGAAATTTGACCCTTAATACGGAAATAATCAAAATCTACATAACCGCCAATATTTTTAGTTGCGTAATTGAACAAACCAAATCGATATCCCATAAAATGCGGAAGTGTATAAGGCAGTTTTATTGTTTTTCCGATATTAATCCACTTTTTACCGTCTAAACTGTAAAAGAATTGGCCTTCATCTATCTTGTCTTTAAAATTACATTCAGCCCTTAAATAAATTTTATCCTGAGTTAACGGAATACTTTGTATCTCGGCAGGAATGTCTTTAAGCGCTTCTATCATGACAATTTTCTTCGCATTTTTTTCGGCTTTTACGCCAATTAATCCGTACTCTTTTTGCAATAAAGAAAGTCCTGCAAAGTCACCTTCTTTCATTTTAGAAATCTCAATTACAATAGTTCCGGAACTTTGAGGGCCAAAAGTTCTTTGCGTCAATGTATTTTTTGCCTGAACAAAACTGCTGTCGATTCTTCCGGTTTTCAATCTTAAAAAACCTTTTCTTTCTTTTACCGACCAAAGTGAGTTATCCGGATTATGATTCCATTGCCAGACTAGAGGCAAATCGGGATCATTCTTTTTTCGATCAAAATCATCGGAGTTTACAATGCCGGGAATTATACTTTTGTTTTGAGGCAAATCCAGGTATTCCGGTACTTTATTATTTTGGCCTAAAACTGGCCAGCCGTCTTGCCACTTAACCGGAACGAAATAAGGAATACGTCCGACACCGCCAAAATCCCTGAACAAGTATGAAAACCATTTTCCGTCTGGTGTATCTATCAGTCCGCCTTGTGCTACTCCTAAATCCTGCAATCCAACTTTTCCTTCCCACGGACCTGAAATTTGATCTGCCCTGTGTATGATAACCGTTCGCATGCCGTCTTTGGGCCAGACGATATTAAACAGATAATATTTTCCTTTAATTTTAAAAAGCTGTGAACCTTCAGATTGGAGCATAATATTGTTTCCCGCAGGCGCGCTGGCATTTTCAATCAATACTTTTTTTGTTTCTTCTTTTACAGCAGACAAATCTGATTGTAATTCGACGATCTGTAATTTTCCTGCTCCCCAAACCATATACACTTTTCCGTCATCATCAAAAAAGATAGAATGATCGTGATAAGAAAAATTCAAAACGGTTCTTTTCCAAGGCCCATTTTCTATATCTTTTGTCGAAAAAATATAGGTTTTACCCGTCGTTCCTGAAAAAGTGCTTACATAATAAATGCCATTATGATAATTTAAACTGCTCGCCCACGAACCTCTTCCGTAATCATTTTTTCCATTATCCAGATTTAGTTTATCGTTATCATCTTCTAAGGTTTGATAGGCATAATTGACTATTTTCCAATTGACTAAGTCATTCGATTTCATGATGGGAACGCCCGGATTCATGTGCATGGTCGTGCTGCTCATGTAATACATATCGTTGACACGAATAATAGACATATCAGGGACATCGGCAAAAATGACCGGATTCTGTGCCTTGTTTTGTGCATAATTACATAAGGTAAAAAGCAAAAAAAGACTAAAAAAAGCATTACTGATTTTTATTTTATCTGGCATCATTTATTTACTCTTTTAAAATTCTGAATTGATGAAACTTCGGACTATTGCTTCCGTCATTAGATTTTATGGTAATGTTTACCACTTCAATCTTTTCAATATTTAATCGGATGGTTTTATTTGCTGCAGCAATAATCGAAGCCGGTTTTTCATTGATGAGAATCGTGATATTATCCGTTTTAAAATCGGCTGTGCAAATGATATCCAAATATTTTCCGGATTTGTTTTTATTTAATAACTTATAAGAAATATACGATTTGGTACTTCTCCAGGCTTTTGTATCATCATAACCTGAATCGCTTTTTTCGCCTTTATAGCCATGATCTACTTCTGACTGCTGTTCGCCGCAATTAATTTTATCAACGGTTTTAGCTTCCAGAGCCAATGCCTGTATTTCCTGCTGTTTTAAAAGTGCACGCTTTTCCTGATATTGTTCTTTGGTATAATTTTGAAAATACATTTGATATCGTGCGTCATGAATTTCAAAAAACGGCTGTAATTCTAACGAATCTAAACGGAAATGCAGGTTTCCCAAATCCTTCAATTTTGCGATATACGCTGCTTTGTCTCCAATTATTGCATACGCCTGATCCAACGGATAATACTTACCAGATGCTACATGTCCCATTCGGCTGTCATCGGCAAACAATCCGTCTAAATCTTTGTTGGATGTTTTGGCAGCCAATACAATAGGTCCGTTTACAAAAGCACTCCAGTTGGAACCGTCCGGCAAATTTTCTAAATGTATTGAAGTTTTGAATGTAACCGAAATTTGATCTCCGGATTTCCATTTTCTTGTAATTGTTACATAACTGGAAGGCTTCACTTCTATTTTCTGAATTTTTCCATTAATCGAAATTTCAAAATCTTCAGCCCATTCCGGATAGCGGATATTCATAGAAAATGTTTTACTTTTCTTCAGTTTCAAACCAAGATTTGTGCTGTTTTGATACGGAAATTTGGTAGTTTGCTCGATGTAAATATCTTTTTCTTTCCAGTCTAAAACAGACGGAATAAAGAGATTTATAAAAACATCATTTTCTGTATGGCTGTAAATTAATTCTCCATATTTCGAATGATTTTCAAGCCCGGAACCCACACAACACCACATACTGGTTTCCGGCTGTGAATACACGCGATAATGATTGGGTCTGATGGGAGTAAAATAAACAAAACCGCCTTTTTCAGGATGCTGGCTCGAAAGAATATGATTGTAAAGCGTACGCTCGTAAAAATCAAGATAACTTACCTTGTTTTGGTCTAAAAATAAAGCTTTGCTCAAACGTTCCATATTATAGGAATTACACGTTTCCGGCCCCTGATTTGATTTTAACATCCCGCTGAAATCTTCCGTTGGATTAAAATGTTCTGCAAAACTATTTCCACCAAATGCTACGCTGCGTTTTTGGGTTACATTTTCCCAAAAGAACTGCGCGGCATCTGTCATGTTCTTATTTCCGGAAAGTCTGCCGATTTTCTCAAATCCAATTACTTTTGGAATTTGCGTATTGGCATGCAATCCTGTTAATTTATCTTCTCTTTTCTCCAGCGGATTTAATATGGCTAAGTGCGAAACTTTTTCAGCTGTTTCCAGGTATTTTTTGTCTTTTGTGATGATATACAGATCGGCAAAAGATTCGTTTATGCCTCCATGCTCGGTCTTTAAAATATTTTGAATTTGCTCCTCAGAAAGCGGACGAATTAATTCGATAAACCAATCGCCCAGTTGTATCAAAACCTCTTTTGATTTTTCATTTCCTGTGTAATGATAGGTATCGGTTAAGCCGGCAAAAAGTTTATGGATATTGTACAGCGGAACCCACGTATTATTTAATCCGAAATTGCTTCCGTCGATATCTCCGTTATGAATTCGGTCCCAAAAAACTTTTCCCTGCGGAATTCCTCCCACATAACCGTTTCCGTTTTTTTGCTGGCATTTCTCCAGTTCTGAGATCATATAATCAAGTCGGTTTTTCACTTCCATATTTCCGGTAGAAGCATACATCATTGATAATGCAGAAAGATAATGCCCGGCAATGTGTCCGTCAAGTCCTATACTCTCCCAATTGCCGTAACGTTCTGCTTTCACAGGTATTCCCGATGCGATGAGATATGGCGCTAAAAGGCGGTCTGGATTAAGTTCTAAAATATATTTCAGATCAACATCCTGAGCATTTTTAAACGGACCTTCTTTTAGCCTTACTTCTTTTAAATCAAACAATTGCATTTGTGCTGTTGCAGAAGATGTGATCCACAATCCAAACAAGCAACAGAAGATTTTATATTTTCTAAAAAGATTTTTCATAGTATTATTTAATTAAGAAACTGTAGCTTTTACCTTTTTCAGTCTTTATATCATACAAATAAGTTGGGTCAATATCCAATGGTTTTATAGTCGATTCTTCCGCAATAAGCGGCTTTTTGATCTCCACTGTTTGGTAAAAAACATTTGAATTAATTCCCGACGCTATTTTTAAATTTTTATTGTCTTTTTTTCTGATTTCATTTGGCGTTCTTAATCTCAAATTTCCGCCAAGATTGGACTGAATTGTTACGGCAATTAATTTTCCGTTTTTCCATTTCAAGTTCTTGATTTCAAAACCTCCATGCGCTTTTAGTCCTGAAATTTCGCCATATTCTTTTAAGGCATCCGGCAAAGCGGGAAGCAGATGAATTGCATCATCGGAACTTTGCATCAACATTTCGGTTATTCCCGAGGTACATCCAAAATTGCCATCAATTTGAAAAGGCGGATGTGCATCAAAAAGATTGTTATAAGTTCCTCCTCCTTCTTTGTTTACACCAAGCGGTGTGAGCTGATTCTGAATCAGGCTGTAAGCGTGGTTGCCGTCCTGCATTTTTGCCCACCAGTTCACCTTCCAGCCCATGCTCCAGCCTGTAGAAATATCGCCTCTTTGAAGCAACGTATTCTTTGCGGCTGCAAAAAGTTCGGGCGTTTTATAAGCAGAAATCTGATTAGAAGGATACAAACCATATAAATGCGAAATATGACGGTGATTGTCTTTGGGATCATCCACATCATCCAGCCATTCCTGAAGCTGATTGTATTGGCCAATTTGCATAGGCGGCAGCATATTTCTTAATACTTTTAAACTGTCTGAATATTGCTTGTTTTTACCCAATACTTCTGATGCTTTTATAACCGAGCTAAAAACATCAAACACAATTTGATTGTCCATCGTTGAGCCCGCCGTTACTGCAGAACCCTGATGTGCGGCCGGAGCATTTTCAGGTGAATTTCCGGGTGCCACGACCAGCCAGCCGTTTGTTGGATCTTTTACTAAAAAATCAGCATAAAAATCAGCAGCTCCTTTTAATGTTTCATATACCGATTCCAGATATTTTTTGTCACCTGTATACAAATAATGTTCCCATAAATGCTGACTCAGCCAGCCTCCACCTGCATTCCATACTCCCCAGGTAGCGCCGTCAACGGCTCCGTTAATTCTCCAGATATCGGTATTATGATGTGCCATCCAACCGCGGGCACCATACATTACGCTTGCTGTTTCTTTTCCGGTTTGTGCTAATTCCTGGATCATTTTTAAAAGCGGCTCATGCATTTCAGATAAATTCGTTTTTTCAGCCGGCCAGTAATTCATCTCGGTATTAATGTTGATCGTATATTTACTATCCCAGGCCGGTGTCATACTTTTGTTCCAAATCCCCTGAAGATTGGCTGCCTGACCTCCGGGCTGTGAGGAAGAAATCAATAAATAACGTCCGTATTGATAATACAAGGTCACAAAAGAAGGATCTGAAACCTTTCTGAAATTGGCTAGTCTTTCGTCTGTCGGTAATTTTGAGGCTATTGTAGTTCCCAAATCAAGCTGAACTCTTTTAAAATATTTTTGATAAAAAGCGATGTGCGCTTCCTTCATTTTATCATAAGACTTATCAAAAGCCTTATTCAGAAAAGATGTTGCGAGTTCGTTTTCATTGCCGCTGATATCATTATAATTTTTAAAATTGGTAGCAATCGAAACATAAATCAAAACAGAATCGGCATCTTCTATTTGTACAGAATTGCCAGCTGATTTTATATTTCCACCCTGAACTTTAAATTTTGCTATGGCTTTAAATTTTACTTTTCCTTCTACTCCTTCGTGATCGCTTGTGGTGCCCGAAAGTAAAAGTTCGTTATTGCCGCTAACGATTATTTCCTTTTTTTTATGTTCCGAGGAAAAAGCTGCTGAAAATGAGACGTTCCCGGGTTTATCTGCCGAAAGTTTAATCACCAAAACGCGATCCGGAAAAGAGGTAAATGCTTCTCTGGTATACGTAATTCCATTTACTTTATAAGTGGTTTTTGCAACGGCTTTTTCAATATCCAGTTCTCTATAATAATCTGTAAAATCTTGCTGATTTAAAAAACTCAATTCTAAATTCCCCACAGGCTGAAAGATTTGCCCGTGCGATTTTTTAGTAATGATATTTTCGTTTATTAGCTTTTCGGCTTTTTTATATTCCTTTTCAAA
>Ga0247813_10000249_pt1 | contig 60175 bp, 53 predicted proteins | sample UWRJL169409C1_FD_180719 | JGI IMG/M metagenome (GOLD analysis project Ga0247813, IMG submission 180719) | Plant litter microbial communities from Arlington Agricultural Research Station in Wisconsin, United States - UWRJ-L169-409C-1 | ecosystem: Environmental > Terrestrial > Plant litter >... | reverse complement strand
TGGGCTGGGCTGGGCTGGTGCAGCGTCAGCCGGGGCTCCCGGGTCCGCTCAGCGGCCCTCGGCGGCGCGGACGACCGACCGCGGTGCGAGGCGGAGCAGGCCCGCAGCCACCCGGTACCTGATCGAAGGCGTCGAGATCACGGCGCCCCGCCGCACGTCGCGCAGCGCGGCGCTCACCACGGCACCGGCGTCGAGCCAGGCGACCTCCGGGAAGGCCGAGTAGTCGAGCTGGGCGCGCTCGTGGAACTCGGTCCGCGTGAGCCCAGGGCACAGCGCCGTCGCCGTGACGCCGGTCCCGCGCAGGTCGACCGCGAGGCCCTCGGTGAAGGTCCGCACCCACGCCTTGTGCGCCGAGTAGGTGCCGGAGGCCGTGAGCGCCGCGACGGAGGAGACGTTGAGGATGGCCCCGCGGCCGCGCGAGCGCATGGACCCTGCCGCGGCCTGCGACAGGACGAGCACCGCACGGACCATGACGTCGAGCGACGCCTCCTGGGCGGCGACGTCCCCGCCGACGAAGGAGTCGTGGACCGCGTACCCGGCGTTGTTGACGAGCAGGCTGACCGGGCTGGTGGTGCTGCGCAGCCGCTCGGCGACCGCCTCGGTCTGCTCCCGGTCGGAGAGGTCGGCCCCGAGGACCTCGACGCTCACGCCTGCTGCCGACCGGATCTGGTGCGCGAGCGTCTCGAGGCGGTCGGTGTCGCGGGCGACGAGGACGAGGTCGTGGTGCCCTGTCGCGAGCTGCCAGGCGAACTCGACGCCGAGACCGGCGCTCGCGCCGGTGATGAGTGCAGTAGCCATGGGCGCCAGCCTACCGAGCACCACGGTCGAGCCCTCTCCGGGCGGCCGATCGTGCGGCACGGTCAGTAGAGGTCGACGCGGTCCACCTCTACCGCGAGGATCACCGTGGTCCACCGGGCCTCCGACTCCAGGATGGCTCCGCTGAGGGCTCCTGCCAGCGTGCTCGCGCGGGCAGGCTCCAGGTCACCGACCTGACCGGTCCTCGCGCCGGTCCCCGGAGAGATCGTGCGAAGACCCAGGTCCTGGTGCGAGACCTGCGGCCAGAGCCGGATCAGCTGCCCACGATGGGCCACCGCGCGCTTCTCGTAGCCGAGGAACGCCTCTTTGGCCGAGCCGAACCAGTAGGTCTCGTCCCTGGAGAGGCGACCGGGCCTGAGGATCGCATCGCTCGCGGTCATCCTGGAGGCACCGCCGCCATAGGTCCGGCGGAGGTAGAACCAGGCGGTCTCCTCGTGGTCGACGTCGAAGAGGGGTCGGGTGCCCCGTTCGGCGAGCGGCCCGATCGGCAGCGGACGGTCCATCAGCGGGACGTCGAGCGTGTGCGCCGGAGCGCTGTAGGCCGACGTGCCGGAGAGCTGGGCCAGCCAGTCGAGGTCGATGTGCACGGTCACCCCCAGATCCTCTCGCACGATCGCGCGGCGTGGTCCGAGGCTCTCTCTGAGCGGCGGGGAGATGCCGAGTCGAGCGGCACCGCCCTCGGCGCCTCCCGTCCCTCTCGGGTGCGTGTCGGCCCAGACGGCTAGCCTGGACCTCATGCGCCTCGCCACCTGGAACATCAACTCGATCCGCGCCCGTGTCGACCGTGCGGTCGCCTTCCTGGAGCGCAGCGGCACCGACGTGCTCGCGCTCCAGGAGACCAAGTGCAAGGACACGCAGTTCCCCTTCGAGGCCTTCGAGGCTGCGGGCTACGAGGTGGCGCACTTCGGCCTCTCGCAGTGGAACGGCGTCGCGATCATCAGCCGGGTGGGGCTCGAGGACGTCTCGCTCGGCTTCCCGGACCAGCCGCAGTTCGGCGAGGAGCCCGTGGTCGAGGCCCGCGCGATCGGTGCGACCTGCGGCGGCGTCCGCGTGTGGAGCCTCTACGTGCCGCACGGCCGGGCGCTCGACAACCCGCACTACGCCTACAAGCTCGACTGGTTGTCGACGCTGCGATCGCACGCTGCGGGCTGGGTCGAGGCAGACCCTGCGGCGAAGATCGCGCTCGTGGGCGACTGGAACGTCGCCCCGCGCGACACCGACGTGTGGGACATGGCCGTGTTCGAGGGTCAGACGCACGTGAGCCAGCCCGAGCGCGACGCCTTCGCGGCCTTCGAGACCGCGGGCTTCACCGAGGTGAGCCGCGAGTTCGTCCCCGAGGACCGCAAGTACACGTACTGGGACTACCAGCAGCTGCGCTTCCCCAAGAACCAGGGCCTGCGGATCGACTTCGCCTACACCTCCCCCGCGCTGACCTCTGCGGTCACGGCTGTCGAGATCGACCGTGACGAGCGCAAGGGCAAGGGCGCGTCCGACCACGTCCCGGTGATCGTCGACATCGCGGACTAGCGCGACCGGGACGAGGGGCGGGGGTGCGAGCGCGCACCCCCGCCCTTCGTCGTCTCCTCTGAGCCTGCCGTCGCACCCCCGTCGGACGACGCGCGCAGCCCTGCCCTGCCCTGCCTGTCTCCCAGCGGCCCGAACCAGACGTCGAGGTCGGCACCTCGGAGCGAGATCGATCCCCCTGCAGCACGATCTCGCTCTGAAGTATCGATCTCGCTGCTCCTGCCCCTGGCAGGCACACACCCCTCTCCACATCTCCTACCGCCCGGTAGGTTTTCGCGTTACGCTGGCCAGAGCACGCGCCGGAGCGTGCTCCGCCGACACCCAGGGAGTGCTCGCATGACTTCTGCACCAACCACCACCACGGCAGGCCCGCTCGACGTCGAGCGCCTGATCCAGGACCTCACGCTCGAGGAGAAGGCGTCGCTGACCTCAGGCCTGGACTTCTGGCACACCCAGCCCGTCGAGCGCCTCGGCATCGGCTCGGTCATGGTGACCGACGGCCCGCACGGCCTGCGCAAGCAGGACACCTCGGCCGACCACCTGGGCCTCGCCGAGTCCGTCCCGGCCACCTGCTTCCCGACGGCTGCCGCCCTGGGCTCCACCTGGGACGTCGACCTCCTGCGCCGTGTCGGCAGCGCACTGGGCCGCGAGACCCGCGCGAACGACGTCGCCGTCCTGCTGGGCCCGGGGATCAACATCAAGCGCTCACCGCTGTGCGGCCGCAACTTCGAGTACTTCTCCGAAGACCCCGTCGTCTCGGGCGACCTCGGCGCCGCGCTCATCGAGGGCATCCAGTCCGAGGGTGTCGGCACCTCGCTCAAGCACTTCGCGGTCAACAACCAGGAGACCGACCGGATGCGCGTCTCGGCCGACGTGGACGAGCGCACCCTGCGCGAGATCTACCTCACCGGTTTCGAGCGTGCCGTGACCCGCGCGAAGCCCTGGACCGTCATGTGCGCCTACAACAAGGTGAACGGCACCTACGCCTCCGAGCACCCGTGGCTGCTCACCGAGGTGCTGCGCGACGAGTGGGGCTACGACGGGGTGGTCGTCTCCGACTGGGGCGCCGTCGCCGACCGCGTGCCCTCGCTCGCCGCCGGCCTCGACCTGGAGATGCCGAACTCCGGGAACATCGGCGACGCCCAGGTCGTCGAGGCAGTCCGGTCAGGCGCGATGGACGAGGCCGTCCTCGACCAGGCCGTCCGCCGTCTGCTCACTCTGCTCTCCCGCGCGCTCCCGGCTGCCGCAGAACCGTCGTCCTACGACGCCGGCGCCCACCACGCCCTCGCCCGCGAGGCCGCGGCGGCAGGCTCCGTCCTGCTGAAGAACGATCCCGTCGACGGCACTCCCCTGCTCCCGCTGCGGGCTGCTGACGCCGCTGGTGTGCTCGTCGTCGGCGAGTTCGCCAGGACTCCCCGCTACCAGGGCGCAGGATCGTCGCAGGTCAACCCGACCCGGCTCGACGACGCCCTGACGGCGATCGGCGAGGTCACAGGTGCGGACGTGAGCTTCGCCCCGGGCTTCACGATCGAGGGCGTGACCGAGGGCTACGACGAGCAGCTGCGCGACGAGGCCGTCGAGGCTGCCAGGACCGCGACGACAGTCGTGGTCTTCCTCGGGCTGCCCGCCACCGACGAGTCCGAGGGCTACGACCGCGACCACCTCGACCTGCCCGACAGCCAGGTCGCGCTGCTGCAGGCTCTCGCCGAGGTGAACCCGCGCCTCGTGGTGGTGCTCGCCAACGGCTCCGCCGTGGCGCTCTCCGGCTGGGAGCACCTCACCCCCGCCGTCCTCGAGACGTGGCTCGGGGGCCAGGCGGGCGGCGGCGCCGTCGCCGACCTGCTCTTCGGCGCGCAGAGCCCCTCGGGTCGCCTCACCGAGACGATCCCCGTCTCCCTGCGCGACACCCCCGCCTACGGCAGCTTCCCCGGCGAGCTCGGGCACGTGCGCTACGGCGAGGGCGTGCTGGTCGGCTACAGGTACTACGACGCCAAGGGCATGACGGTCTCCTACCCCTTCGGTCACGGGCTGACCTACACGAGCTTCGAGCACACTGACGTGACAGCCACTGTCTCCGGCGAGGGCGACGACGTGACCGTGACGGTCCGCGCGCGGATCACCAACACCGGCACCGTCCGTGGCGCCGAGGTGGTCCAGGTGTACGTCGGCGACCCCGAGTCTGTCGTCCTGCGGCCCGAGCGTGAGCTCAAGGGATTCGTCAAGGTGTCGCTCGAGCCCGGTGAGTCCCGCGAGGTCGAGGTGGTCCTCGACGCGCGCGACCTCTCGTACTGGCACCCGACGCTGCGCGCCTGGACCCTCGAGGGCGGCGAGTTCCTCGTCTCGGTCGGGGCCTCATCGCGCGACCTCCGTGCCACGGTGTCCGTCGACGTCACGGCTCCCCCGCTCGCGGCACCGCTCTCGGACGACTCGACCTTCGGCGAGTGGCTCGACCACCCTGTCGGCGGTGAGCTGCTGCGCGCCGAGCTCGCACGCCCGGAGACCCCGGGCGCCGACGACCAGGGCAACCTCGAGATCGACGAGACGATGGCCAAGATGCTGCTCGACATGCCGGTCCGGGTGATCGCGAACTTCGCCGGGATGCTCTTCGACCGCGACGGCCTCGCCAGGCTCCTCGACCAGGCGCAGGAGCGCTCGGTCCGCGCCTGACACCCGAGCACGTCCCCCGGGGCACATGCACCGGGGGACGGGCTCTGGGGGACGTGCTGGGTCAGTCCGCCGGGGGACGGGCTGGGGGACGTGCTGGGTCGGTCTGCTGGGGCCTACGTTCCTGGGGCGTGCTGCGTCAGTCTGCCGGGGCACAGGCTCCCGGGGGACTCGCTGGGTCAGTCGCCTGTGCCCCCGGGCCTCTGCGGCTCCACGAGGTGCGGCTCCACGAGATACAGGGCGAGCGCGTCCTGCATGACGGCAGCCATGTCGACCTGGTCCTCGGAGCCGCGCTCGAGCAGCCACTGGACCTGGAGCCCGTCCATGAGGGCCGTGAGCTGACGGGCGCCCGAGGCCGGGTGGACCGAGGGACGCAGCGCCCCGGCGGCGCGGAGCGCCTCGAGCTCCCGCGTGAGCAGCGCGATCGTGGTGGTGTACCTGTCGCGGAAGTACCTGTGCGCGGGGTGGTCCGGCGCCGTGGCCTCGGCGGCGAGCGTGGTGAACAGCTCGACGATGCCGGGCCTCTCGGCGTTGCGGCGCACGAGCCTGACGACCGCGTCGAGCAGCGCCGTCCCCGACGCGAGGTCTGCGGCCAGCGCGGAGTCGTCGATCTCGTCCCGGTGCTCGAGAACCGCTGCGAGCAGCACCTCCTTGGTCGGGAAGTGGTGGATCAGGCCGGGGTGCGAGATCCCGACGCGCGACGCGATCTCGCGCAGCGACGCAGACCTGTACCCGACCTCGCCGAACAAGACCATCGCGGCCTCGACGATCTGCACGCGCGTGGCGCGCCCCTTGGCGTACCCCCGCTCGCGGCGCGGCTGCGCAGGTTCTGTCACGGTCTGACCCCATTCCTCGACGGGGCTGCAGTGCCCCCTCCGCGAGCAGGACTCTACAGTCGGACGTCCGACCTGCGATCTCACCTCCCCTGCGGCTCGAGCGGCGGCTAGGCTGCCCGTGAGACGACTCCGGCGGTCCGACCGCCCTGAACCTAGGCGGTTGACCATGAGCCACGTTCCTCCTCCCCCACCCGGCGCGGGCGCTCCTGGTCCCGACGACGCCAAGACGCAGAAGCTCGGCGCGCAGCCGGGGTGGGGCGACCAGCAGGGCACGCAGGGCCCCTCGGCGTCCTACGGCCAGCCGGGCCACGCAGGACAGCCCGGTCAACAGGCAGGACAGGCGGGCCAGCCGGGTCAGGCGGGCCAGGGCCAGCCGGGTCAGGCCCAGCAGAGCGAACCCTGGCAGCAGGGCCAGACGTCACAGCCCGCGCCGCAGTCTCAGCCCGGTCAGCCCGGTCAGCCGTGGCAGCAGCCCACCCAGCAGTGGGGCCAGCCCGGCGGTCCGCAGCAGCATGGCGGCCCGCAGCAGCCCGCTGGTCCGCAGCATGGTCAGCAGCCGGCACAGCAGCCTTGGCAGCAGCAGCCGTCGGGCCAGCAGCCCCAGCAGCCCGGCCAGCAGTGGGGTCAGCCCGGTCAGCAGCCAGGCCAGCAGCAGCCCGCACAGCAGTGGGGTCAGCCTGGCGCACCCGACCAGCAAGGACCCGGGCAGCACAGCCCCGGGCAGCAAGGCCCGTGGGGCCAGCAGCCCGCGCAGCAGCAGTGGGGCCCTGGCCAGCAGGGCGGCTACCCCGGCCAGCCCGGCCAGCAGAACCCGCAGTGGGGGCAGCAGCCCCCGAAGAAGTCGTCGCGCGGCCTCATCATCGGGATCGTCGTCGCGGTCGTCGTGATCGGCCTCGCCGTGGCGGCGTTCTTCCTGTTCTTCTCCGACTCGACGCCCGAGGCCCTCGAGCCCGACGTGTCGTCGAGCACGAGTGCGTCGGTCAGCCAGCTCGTCGTCGGCAACTGCCTCGAAGACGTCTCGGGCAGCGGGTCTGTCGGCGAGGTCGACGTGGTGCCCTGCTCCGACGACCACGGCGCTCAGGTGGTCGGGAGCACGACCTTCACCGACGGCGACTTCCCCGGGCAGGACACCCTCGTCACCCAGACCACGGCGATCTGCTCCCCCGACCTCGTGACGAGCGGCGACGTCCCGGCCGACGACCTCAGCCTCGTCGTGTGGACCCCGAGCGAAGACTCGTGGGCTGACGACGACCGAACAGGTCTGTGCATCGCCGTCGTCGAGGGCGGGCTCTCCGGCAGCCTCCTCGACTGACACCGCACCACCTCCCGCCGCCCGGGGACGGACGCGCGAGCACAGCAACAGCAGCACAGCAGGACAGACGACAGCAGCCGCACCGGATGACCGGTGCGGCTGCTGTCGTCTGGCTGGCCCCGCTCCTCGCAGAGCGCTCTCGCAGGAACGCCCTCAGCGTGGCGCTCTCGACGGAGCGCTCATCGTGAGGCGCTCCTGGCGGAGCACTCCTAGCGGAGCACCTCGACCACGAGGTTCCCCGCGCCGCCCTCGGGCGTCTCGGGCCTGTCGACGAGGATCCTGTCGCCGTCGGCGATCTCGCCCGCGAGGAGCGTCCGTGCGAGCCTGTCGCCGATCTCCCGCTGCACGAGGCGGCGCAGCGGCCGCGCTCCGTAGGCGGGGTCGAAGCCCTCGATCGCGAGCCACTCCCGCGCAGCGTCCGTGACGACCAGCGTGATCCGCCGGTCGACCAGGCGCGCCGCCAGGGCCTCGACCTGGATGTCCACGATCTGCCCGAGCTCGTCGAGGTCGAGCGGGTCGAAGAGCACCACGTCGTCGAGCCTGTTGAGGAACTCCGGCTTGAAGGCGCTCTGCACGGCGGCCATGACCGACGCCCGCTTGGCCCCGTCGTCGAGCAACGGGTCGACGAGGTACTGCGACCCGAGGTTCGACGTCATCACGAGGATCACGTTACGGAAGTCCACGGTCCGGCCCTGCCCGTCGGTGAGCCGTCCGTCGTCAAGAACCTGGAGCAGGATGTCGAAGACCTCGGGGTGCGCCTTCTCGACCTCGTCGAGCAGCACGACCGAGTACGGACGACGCCGCACGGCCTCGGTCAGCTGACCGCCCTCCTCGTAGCCGACGTAGCCCGGGGGCGCCCCGACGAGGCGCGCGACGGTGTGCTTCTCCGAGTACTCGGACATGTCGATGCGGACCATGGCCCGGGCGTCGTCGAAGAGGAAGTCGGCGAGCGACTTAGCGAGCTCGGTCTTGCCGACACCCGTGGGGCCGAGGAACAGGAACGACCCGGTCGGCCGGTCGGGGTCGGAGACCCCTGCCCGTGCACGACGCACAGCGTCGGAGACCGTCGCCACAGCCGCCTTCTGGCCGATGAGCCGCTGCCCGAGGACCTCCTCCATGGACAAGAGCTTCTGGCTCTCGCCCTGGAGCATGCGCCCGGCGGGGATGCCCGTCCAGGCGGAGACCACCTCGGCGATCTCGTCGGCGTCGACCTTGTCCCCGACGAGCGGGGCAGGGCGGTCGACGGTCTCCTCGGCGTGCTCGGCCTTCTCGGCTTCGGCGATCTCGCGCTCGAGCTGGGGGATGTCACCGTAGCGCAGGCGCGACGCGGTCTCGAGGTCGGCCTCGCGCTCGGCCTTCTCGGCCTGCGCGTCGAGCTGGGCGAGCCTCTCACGGAGCTCACCGACCCTGTTGAAGCCACCCTTCTCAGCAGCCCAGCGGGCCGTGAGCGAGGCGAGCTCTTCCTTGCGGTCGGCTAGGGTCGCGCGCAGCACCGACAGACGCTGGCGGGAGGCCTCGTCGTCGGACTTCTCCAGGGCGAGCTCTTCCATCTCGAGGCGTGTCACGGCGCGCTGGAGCACGTCGATCTCGACGGGAGACGAGTCCATCTCCATGCGCAGGCGGGCGGCTGCCTCGTCGACGAGGTCGATCGCCTTGTCGGGGAGCTGGCGACCGGTGATGTACCTGTCGGACAGCGCCGCGGCAGCCACGAGCGCGGCGTCGGAGATGGTCACGCGGTGGTGGGCCTCGTAGCGGGACTTGAGCCCGCGCAGGATCGCCACGGTGTCCTCGACCGTCGGCTCCCCGACGAACACCTGCTGGAAGCGGCGCTCGAGGGCGGGGTCCTTCTCGACGTGCTCGCGGTACTCGTCGAGCGTGGTCGCACCGACGAGGCGCAGCTCGCCGCGGGCGAGCATGGGCTTGAGCATGTTGCCCGCGTCCATCGCACCCTCGGAGCCACCCCCGGCACCGACGACGGTGTGCAGCTCGTCGATGAAGGTGACGACCTCGCCGTCAGAGCCCTTGATCTCCTCGAGGACAGCCTTGAGGCGCTCTTCGAACTCACCGCGGTACTTGGCACCGGCGACCATCGCCGCGAGGTCGAGCGAGATGAGCCGCTTGCCCTTGAGGGAGTCGGGGACGTCGCCTGCGACGATGCGCTGGGCGAGACCCTCGACGACGGCGGTCTTGCCGACGCCGGGCTCACCGATGAGCACGGGGTTGTTCTTGGTGCGGCGCGAGAGCACCTGGACGACGCGACGGATCTCGGAGTCGCGGCCGATGACAGGGTCGAGCCGGCCGTCGCGCGCGGCCTCGGTGAGGTCGACGCCGTACTTCTCGAGCGAGTCGTAGGTGCCCTCGGGGTTGGGGCTGGTGACCCGGCGTCCGCCGCGGACCACGGGGATCGCTGCGGCGAGCGCCTCACGCGTGGCTCCGGCGCGCTGGAGGATGTCGGCGGCCGGCGAGAGCGCGGCGGCGAGACCGAGCAGCAGGTGCTCGGTCGAGATGTACTCGTCCTGCAGCTCGGCGGCCTCGGTGCGGGCGCGCTGGAGCACTGCGGACATGGCGCCCGAGAGCGTGGGCTCGGCGACCGAGGACCCCGAGAGGGTCGGCAGGGCGACGAGGGCCCGGCGGGCGGCGGCACCGACGGCCTGGGCGTCCACGCCGGCCTGGGCGAGGAGGCCGGGGGTCGTGCCGGTCTGCTGGGCGAGCAGCGCGTCGAGCAGGTGGACAGGCTCGACCTGCGGGTTGCTGGCAGCCCCTGCGGACTGCACGGCGTTGCCGAGCGCGTCGCGGGAGAGGGTCGTGAGGTTGAGGTCCATGCAAGTCCTCCAAGGTCAGGGAACGGGTCTGTAGACGACAACGCCGCGAAACTTGAGCGTATTCCACTCAACTCTGCTCCGCCACTGTCGGGAGCAGGCTCCAGGACGCTCGAGCGGGTGAACCCGTCGTCCACAGGCCCTCTGCGCTGGGGAGAAGTCCCCGGAAGGCCCAGATCATGGGGCAGACGGGCACCCGGCGTGCCAGAGTTGGCACCAGTCGAGATCCTCACCCGTCGTCACCCCCCGGTGCGCGACCCGTCCCAAGGAGCCCACCGGCCATGAAACGTCTCACAGCCCTCGCCGCAGGCGCGGTACTCGCTGTCACCCTGACCGGCTGCATGCGTGTGCAGACCGAGATCGTCCTCAACGACGACGACACCATGAACATCCAGATGCTCATGGCCGTCGAGGACGCCACGATCGAACAGCTCGGCATGTCGGCCGACGACTTCCTCGAGCAGATGGAGACCGAGGCCGGCGACGACCTCATCATGCCGGGCATGGAGAGCGAGACGTACAAGCAGGACGGCTACACCGGCTACCTCTACACGACCGAGGACGCGCCGCTCGCCGACTTCTCGGACGACGTGCTCTCCTTCACGCGCGAGGGCGACGAGTACGTGGTGACCGGGTCGCTCGACAACGCGGACATGGGCTTCACCGAGGACGACATCGCGAACTTCGAGAGCCTGGGCATGGGCGAGCCCGACATCACCTTCTCGGTCGAGTTCCCGGGCGAGGTCACCGACTCCAACGGCGTCATCGACGGCAACACGGTCACCTGGACCTACGTCCTCGGCGAGACCCTCGACTTCGACGCGCGCGGCTCGGCCGGCGGCTCCGGCTCGGTCGTCGACCCGTCGGACGACGCCACGGACGACGCGACGGACCCCAGCACCGAGTCCACGCCCGACAGCTCGGACTCCTCGAGCGACGAGCCCGAGGCCGACAGCTCCAGCTCCGACGACGAGGGTGTCAACTGGCTCCTCTGGGTCGGCATCGGCGTGGGCGTCCTCGCCCTCGCAGGACTCGCCACGTGGCTGATCCTCCGCAACCGCAGGGGTGGCGGCCAGGGTGGCCCTGGCGGACCCGGTGCGTACGCCGCAGCAGGCGCTCCTGCCTGGAGCCAGCAGCAGGGTCAGCCCGGCCAGCAGCAGTGGGGCCAGCAGCCGCAGCAGCCCGGTCAGCAGGGTCAGCAGTGGGGCCAGCCCCAGCAGCCCGGTCAGCAGTGGGGCCAGCCCGGTCAGGGCCAGCAGCAGCCAGGCCAGCCCGGACAGCAGTGGGGCCAGCCGGACGACCAGCAGGGTCAGCAGGGTCAGCCCGGACAGCAGCAGTGGGGCCAGCCCGGCCAGGGTCAGCCCCAGCAACCCGGTCAGCAGCAGTGGGGCCAGCAGCCGGGTCAGCCCGGCCAGGACCAGACCGGCCAGCAGTGGGGCCAGCCTGGAAAGCCTGGCGAGGAGCCTCCGGCACCTGGGCAGCAGCCCTGGCGCTGACGGCCGCGGTCGCTGACAGCCACAGCAGGCTGACAGCCACAGCCGGCTGACAGCTACAGTCGGCTGACAGCCGCACACAGACGCAGCACCCCCGACGGCGTGCGGCTCCCCTCGACCGAGGGCGAGCCGCACGCCGTCTCTCGTCGACGGAGATGACCGCATGACCGCAGATCTCACCTCGGACAGCCGCTGGGAACCCGACATGCTCGGCGGCTCCTGGCTCGCCCGGACGCTCCGGCTGCGCCCCGACGAGGAGGGCGAGGTGGTCGCCACGCTCGTCGCCGACGGTGCACGACCACGGACCAATCGGGCGGTCCTCTACGTCCACGGCTACGTCGACTACTTCTTCCAGACGCACATGGCCGACGTCCTGGCCGACCACGGCTACACCTTCTACGCCCTCGACCTGCGTCGCTACGGACGCTCGCTGCGGCCGCACCAGACGCCCAACTACGTGACGCGGCTGTCCGACTACGCCGAAGAGCTCGACACCGCGGCACGGATCGTCCGCGACGAGCTCGGCCACGAGGAGCTGGTGGTCCTCGGGCACTCCACGGGCGGGCTCGTGACAGCCCTCTGGGCCGACGCCCGCACGCGCGCAGGTGCGGGGCCGGGCACGAGCACGACCTCAGCCGTCCAGATCGACGCCCTGGTCCTCAACTCCCCCTGGCTCGACCTCAACGAGCCGTGGTTCTCGCGCGTGGTGGCCACGCGGCTGATCGACGTGCTCGGTCCGCTCGCCCCGCGCACCCCTGTCGGCGGGCTCGGTCCGCACTACGGCCGGGCGCTGCACAAGGACACCGGCGGCGAGTGGGACTACGACCTCACGCTCAAGCCGCACGAGGGCTTCCCCGCCCGGGCCGGATGGCTGCGGGCCGTCCGCCGTGGGCACGCGCAGGTGGCCCGCGGGCTCGACATCCGTTGCCCGGTGCTCGTGCTGACCCCGGACGCCTCGGGCGACCCGAAGCGCTGGCACGACGCGATCCTGACGACCGACAGCGTGCTGGACGTGCAGCAGACCGCGCGGCTCGCCCCGGGCCTCGGGCGAGACGTCACGCTGGTGACCGTCCCGGGTGCCGCCCACGACCTGAGCCTCTCGCCCGAGCCCGCGCGCAGCCGGTTCTTCGACGAGGTCACCAGCTGGCTGGCCTCGAAGGGCCTCTGACGGCCGCTGCTCAGGCCGGGGGTGCCTCGACGTCGCGCTTGTCCTTGCGGGCGGGGTTGTCGAGCCCGTGGTCGTCTTCGCAGCGGACGGGCTTCTCCGGCGCGCGGAAGTGGTCCTCGGTGAGCTCGTCGACGACCAGCAGGTCGTTGCGGACCTTGCCCGTGCGGTAGCCCGCCCGGCCGACCATGTGCGCCGCGACGGGGGCCGTGAGCAGCTGGAACACGATGATGAGCACGAGCATGCCGAGCACCTGCATGTTGCGCACCCGCAGCGCCTCACCGGTGAGCAGCAGGATGAGCCCGAGGACCTGCGGCTTGGTGCCCGCGTGCATGCGGGCGAGGAGGTCGGGGAACCTCAGCACACCGACCCCGGCCGCGAGGGCGAGGAAAGAACCGGCGATGAGGCAGAAGCCTGCCGCGACGTCGGCGAGGGTCGTCCAGCTCATCGCTCCTCCTTCGGTCCGGTGATGTCTTGCACGGCCTTGGCCGCCTGCGGGATCGAGCCGATGGTCGTGGTGTGCTCGGACCCCTTCGGGTCCTTCGGCTCGATGAGGTCGCGCGGCTCGTCGAGGATCGGGTGCTCTGCGTCGGCCTCGGCGCGCGCGGCCTCCTCCTGCGCGATCTCCTCGAGGGTGCGCACCCGTCCTTCGCCCTCGGGCTCGACGGCGGCGAAGCGCGCGATGGTCACCGAGCCGACGAAGCCGACGAGCGACAGGACGATGAGGATCGGCAGGGTGTCGAGCCTCCCGGAGAGGGCCGACTCGAGCACGATCCCTCCGACGAGGGTCGTGACGAACACGTCGAGGGCGACGGTGCGGTCGAGCATGCTCGGTCCGCGCTCGGCGCGGATCAGCGCGAGGATCGCGGCGGTCACGAGCATGACACCGCAGATGATGGCGACGACGGTCATGAGGAGGCCTCCGTGGTCGTGGTCGAGCTGGTCTGTGCGGACCGCTCGGCGTCGAGCGCCGCCTGGCCGCGTCGGGTCTTGGCGACACCCGCACGGGCGAGCTCGTCGTCGGAGGCGAGGGCGCGCATGACGCGGGCCTCGAGCTCGAGGGTGTCGTGCCGGACCTTGTCAGGACCACCGTAGGACTCGATGTCGAGGACGTGGAGGTACAGCATGCCGGTGTTGCGGTGCGCCTCGATGACCAGCGAGCCGGGGACCAACGAGCTGATCTCCGCCACGAGGGTGAGGTAGAGGTCAGACGAGCTGCGAAGCCTCACCCCGACGACGGCACCACGCGGGACCTTGCCGAACCTGAAGGCGTAGAGGCTGACCTCGATCGAGGCCGCCACGAGGTCCCAGAGGAACCGCAGCAGCAGCGCGAGGATGCCCAGCGGCCGGGCGCGACCGTGGAAGTCGATGGTCGGCAGCGGCATGAGGACCGTGACGAGCAGCGCGATCCCGAGACCGGCCAGCACGTTGCCCCAGCTGAGCGTGCCCCAGAGCATCACCCAGACGACGGCGAGCCACAGGACCGTGGGCCACTGCTCGGCGATCTTGCGGCGCCTGCGGTGGATCGTCATGAGTCGCCTCCGTCCGTGGTCGCGCTCGAGTCGTCGGCAGGCGTCCCGCTCGGTGTCGGGACCGGGGTGTTGTCGATGCCGGGGTTGGGCACCGAGTCTGTCGAGTCGCCCTCTCCGCGGCCGTCGGGGCCGAGGACGGCGTCGATGTACTGGCTGGTGTCCTGCATGGTCGCGGCGGCGCGGTCGGAATAGCTGTAGAGCGGACCGGCGACCACCGTGAGCAGCAGCCCGACACCGACGAGGGCAGCCGTCGGGCCGACCATCGAACCGGGCAGGGTCGCGTCGGGCAGCGGCTCGGGCGGTGTCTGCCAGAACGCCTTGTTCCACGCCTTGACGATCGCGTAGAGCGTGAGCAGCGACGTGACGACGCTGCCGACCACGAGCGTGTAGGCGAGGGCGGTGCCCTGCGCGACACCGGCCTCGAGCAGCCCGACCTTGCCGAGGAACCCGGAGAGCGGCGGGATCCCGGCGAGGTTCATCGCCGGGATGAAGAAGAGGATCGCGAGGCCTGGCGCGATCTTCGCGAGTCCGCCCAGCCTGTCGAGCGAGGTGGACCCGCCTCTGCGCTCGACGAGACCGACCACGAGGAACAGCGTCGTCTGCACGGTGATGTGGTGTGCGACGTAGAAGATCGACGCACCGAGACCGGCCTGGCTGGCCAGCGCGATGCCGAAGAGCATGTACCCGATGTGGCTGACGAGCGTGAAGGACAGCAGTCGTTTGATGTCGCTCTGCGCCACGGCGCCGAGGATCCCGATGACCATGGTCGCCAGGGCGAGCCACATGAGCAGCGTGTCCAGGCGTCCGTCGGTGAACAGCAGCGTCTGGGTGCGCATGATCGCGTAGACGCCGACCTTGGTGAGCAACCCGGCGAAGACCGCGGTGACGGGTGCGGGGGCCGTGGGGTAGGAGTCGGGCAGCCACGCGGACAGCGGGAAGATGGCCGCCTTGATCCCGAAGGCGAGCAGCAGCAGCAGCTGCAGCACGAGGGCGACCCCGGGGTCGATCTCGGGCAGGCGTTGGGCGAGCTGGGCCAGGTTGACCGTGCCCGTCGCGGCGTAGACGAGCGCGATCGCCACGAGGAAGATGATCGACGACAGCAGCGCGACGATCACGTAGATCGACCCGGCGCGGATGCGCTCGCCGGTCCCGCCGAGGGTCAGCAGCACGTAGCTGGCGGCCAGCAGGATCTCGAAGCCGACGTAGAGGTTGAAGAGGTCGCCCGCGAGGAAGGCGTTCGAGACGCCCGCCGCCAGGACGAGGTACGTCGGGTGGTAGATCGAGACCGGTGCGGCCTCGTCCCCGTCGGTGATGCCCTGCCCGAGGGAGTAGAGCAGGACGCACAGCATCACGGTGCTCGAGACCGTGAGCATGAGCGAGGAGAGCCTGTCGGCGACGAGGTCGATGCCGACGGGCGCCGCCCAGCCACCGATGTCGACGACGACAGGACCGGAGTCGGCGAGGAACAGCAGCCCCACCCCGACGGCGACCATGAGCGAGAGGGCGAGCACGGAGATGACCCGCTGCGCGCGGGGGTGCCTGTAGAGCGCGAGCGTCAGACCGGCGGCGAACAGCGGCATGACGACGGGGAGCGGCACGAGCCAGGTGTACTCACTCATGGTGTGCCCCTCTCGGTCTCGTCGCGTGCCTCGGCGGCCTGTTCATCGGCACTCTCGCTGTCTTCCTCGGAGTCGGTGTCGTTGTAGGTCGGGGCGTTCTTGGCGGCGATCCGGACGATGCGCTTGTCCTCGAGGTCGTCCTGCACCTCGTCGTGGCCGTGCAGCTGCCATGAGCGGTACGCCATGGCCAGCACGAAGGCCGTGAGGGCGAGGGTGATGACGATCGCGGTGAGGACCATCGCCTGCGGGAGCGGGTCGCTCATGTCGGCCGGGTCCGTGTCACCGATGATCGGCGCTCCCCCGGCGCGACCACCGGCCACGAGGAACAGCAGGTTCGCACCGTTGCCGATGAGGATGAACCCGATGAGCACGCGGGTGAGGCTGCGCTCGAGGAGCAGGTAGACCCCGGTCGTGAACAGCACTCCGATCGCGAGGACGAGGAGCAGGTTGGGGCTGGTGTCGATGAGGTCCATCAGATCCTCTCCTCGTGCTCGTTGGGACCGCGGGTCTCTGAGCCGTCCTCGGCCGAGCGGGTGACGCCGCGCTCGTCGCGGACACGGTCGGCCGCGCTCTCACGGGTGTGCTCGACGACGCTCGTGCCGGTCCCGACCGAGATGGCCTCGGCCGAGCTCTGCGCGGCGGGCATGGCCAGGTCGATCTGCCGGTCGATCTCGGCTCCCAGGGACCGCAGGACGTCGAGGATGAGCCCGATGACGACGAGGAACACCCCGAGGTCGAAGAACAGCGCGGTGACGAGCTTGACGTGCCCGAAGAGCGGCAGCGTGAACTCGACGATCTCGCTCTGCAGCACCCCGCCGCCGAAGATCAGCGAGCCGAGGCCGACCCCTGCCGAGAGGAACAGACCGAGGCCGAGCAGCAGACCGGGCTGGACCGGGAGGGCCTCGCCGAGCTCGTAGCGACCGCCGGCGAGGTACCTCACGACGAGCGCGATGCCGACGACGATCCCCGCCGCGAAACCTCCGCCCGGGGCGTTGTGCCCGGCGAAGAGCAGATAGACCGCGTAGACGATCATCGAGTGGAACAGCAGGCGCGTGACGACCTCGAAGATCACCGAGCGCCGCACCGGCGCGAGGGTCTTGCCGGCCGGCAGCCACACCCGCTGGCGCATGGACTGCGCAGGCGCGGCGGGGGCACCCTTGGCCGGCATGAGGGCGGCGACCTGCGGGCTGGCCTCGGCCTCGGTCTGCGCGGCCCACACCCTGTAGGCGTTGGCGGTGTCGGTCGTGACGTTCTGCGCCCGGAAGATCTCGCCGCCGCGGCGGCTGAGGAACACGAGCGAGGCGACACCCGTCGCGGCCACCAGCAGGACCGAGATCTCGCCCATGGTGTCCCACGCACGGATGTCGACCAGGGTGACGTTGACGATGTTCTTGCCACCGCCGAACTCGTAGGCCTCGTCGGGGAACTTGGTCGAGACGGCCTCGTGGATGCGCGCGCCGGGCACGACGAGCGCGAAGCCCATGACGACGAGCCCGACAGCCACGGCGATGCCGAGGCGGACCCAGCGCGTGATGGCGAGCGGACGGTCGGAGAAGTACGCGGGCAGGCGGCGCAGGACGAGCACCATGACCACGAGGGTGACGGTCTCGACGAGCACCTGGGTGAGCGCGAGGTCTGGTGCGCCGTGCAGCATGAACAAGAAGGCGACCGAGTAGCCGGCAAAACCGGCGAGCAGCACGGCCTTGAGGCGGCGCCTCGAGCGCGCCGCGAGGATCGACGCGACCACGATGACGAGCACCGGCGCGAGCTGCGCGGCGCTGTCCCAGATCCGCGTCTCGGCGGGCCAGGCGTTCTGCGTGAGCAGCACACCGCCCGGCCCGACGACCAGCACGATGAGGATCGCGCCGAGGTAGAAGGGCAGCGAACCACGCTGGGTCATCGCGGTGACGTCCGCGGCGAGGTCGTCGAGGGCGCGCATCGAGCGGCGGTACGCCTTGTCGGCCTCGAGGGTGCGAGGCATCGCGGCCTGGAACCACTCGACCTGGCGGCGACCCCAGAACATCAGCGCACCGATGCCGAGGATCGCGGCCGTCAGCCCGAAGGCCGGGGTGACGCCTGCCCAGAGGACCAGGTGACCGGCCTCGCCCGTCGGGTAGGTCTGGGCGTGCGGCTCGAGCAGGTGCTCACCGAATGTCGGGTTGAGCGCGGTGACCAGACCCAGGACCGCGAGGGTCAGGGCGGGCAGCACGAGCAGGAGGGACTGGCGCTTGATGCTCGCGGGGTCGATCTGCGACGTCTCGACGGTGTGGCCCTCGGCGTTGACGGGCACGATCGGGATGGCTGGGGCGGCCTTCTTGGTGGCGAAGGCCCCCCAGAAGAACCTCAGCCCGTAGGCGACGGTGAGCATCGAGCCGACCGCGACGGCCGCGACGACAAGAGGCCCGAGCCACGAGGGCCCGACCGGGACGCCGTCGTGCACGAGGGCCTCGAGCGCGGCCTCCTTGGCGACGTAGCCGGCGAAGGGCGGCAGACCGATCATCGACGCCGTGGCGAGACCTCCGGCGATCGCCGTGAGAGGCATGGCGCGTCCGACACCCGAGAGGCGCCGCAGGTCACGCGTGCCTGTCGCGGCGTCGACGATGCCGACAGTGAGGAACAGCGCCGCCTTGAACATGGCGTGGGCGCCGATCATGGCGAGCCCGGCGAGCGCGGCGGCGCGCGAGCCGAGACCGACCATGAGGACGATGAGCCCGAGCTGGCTCACGGTGCCGTACGCGAGGACGAGCTTGAGGTCGTTCTGCCGCAGCGCGCGGTACCCGCCGAGCAGCAGCGTGCCGCAGCCGAGCACGACGATGATGACGACCCACACCGTGAGGTGGGAGTACGCCGGCGCGAAGCGCGCGACGAGGTAGACACCGGCCTTGACCATCGCCGCGGCGTGCAGGTACGCGGAGACGGGCGTGGGAGCCGCCATGGCTGCGGGCAGCCAGAAGTGCGTGGGGATGAGCGCGGCCTTGGACGATGCGCCGACGAGCAGGCAGACGACCGCCGCGGTGACCGCTGTGCCCTCGGGCGGGTTGAGGAGCAGCCCGGACAGGCTGTAGCCGGACTCCGCGGTCTGCCCGAGGATCACGATGCCGACCAGCATCGCGAGTCCGCCGGCTGTCGTGACGATGATCGCCTGCATCGCGGCCCGACGGCTCGCCTTGCGGTCGTGGTAGTGACCGATGAGCAGGTAGGAGAAGACTGTCGTGAGCTCCCAGAACATGAAGAGCAGGAGCATGTCGTCGGCGGTGACGAGACCGACCATCGCACCGGCGAAGGCCGTGAGGACCCCGCCGAACTTGCGCAGGCCCGAGGCCGAGGCGGCGAAGTACGCCGAGCAGTAGACGAGCACCAGCGCACCGACGCCGCCGACGAGCAGCAGCATGAGCCAGCCGAGGGTGTCGAGGCGGAACGACAGCTCGACGCCGAGCGCGGGGATCCACTGCACGACCTCGGTCGGGTGGTCGCCGTCCATGACGCGGCTGGTCTGGGTGAGCGCGTAGACCGCGGCCGACGCGGGGGCGAGCGCCATCACGAGGAAGGCCCGGCGGCCCAGCCAGGAGACCAGTGCGGGCGCGGCAAGTGCCATGACGACGTGGGCAACGAGCAAGAGCAGCACGTCCGCTCCGTCCTGTTGTGGGCGGGTGGTCGGTCGGCCCCGCGACGCGCGCAGGGCTCGATGGCCAGCGCGCACCCAGGGCAAGGTGGAGTTGTGGGGATCAGTTTACCAAGGCATGGCCTCGGACCGAGCCACCCGTGGCTCCGGTGGACTCCATTCTGGGGTACACAGGGGCTCTGCGCCCGGGCTGGGCGCGGCACCTCGGCGCGGGCCCACCGCGAGACGAGACGAACGCCACGCCGCGGCCCGGAGGACAAGGCGCAGATCTCGACCAGAAGCCGCAGCGGGACGGCCCGCGGTGCAGCGCAGAAGACGTCCCGGAAGCCGCCGAGTGCGAAGCCTCAGGCGCATTCAGGCTCGACGCCTCTCCGACGAGGTCAGGCTCGATGGCCCTCAGCCCTCCTCGGGCTCGACGCACCTCAGACCTCCTCGGGCTCGACGCCTCTCAGACGTCGTCGGGCTCGACGAGGAACTCGTCCTGGTCGACGATCTCGCCACCGACGGCGACGTGGACCGCCCGGGTGAGCGCTGCGACCACCCCGGCCGCACGCGTCCTGGACACCCTGTGCTCGAAGGACGGGAGCTCGCGCTGCCAGTCCACGAGGTCGTCGGGGGTCCAGCGCACCTGGTAGGCGATCGCACCGTCGACGGCCCACTCGAGGCCGCGCAGGACGAGCGGGAGCTGCTCGACGCCGCTGACCTCGACCGAGACGAGGCCGTCGTCGCCCAGGTCGACCTCGACGGCGTAGGCGGACAGCGTCCGCGGGCCTGTCAGGGCAGCGATGTCTGCGTCTTCGGCGCGGGCGTGCAGAGCCGCGAGCTGCTCGGGCGTCAGCGGTCCGTCAGGCTCGACCGGGACCGTGCCGGCTGTCTGCGGCGGCCCCTGCCAGGGCGTGCCTGTGCTCGCGAGGCGGGCGCTGCCGTCGGCCTGGGCGCACACCGCGAGGGCTGCGTCGGGCGAGAGCCACACGTCGGAGTACACGGTGAGGTCGACCGAGACCGCAGGGTCGGGCACGACGAAGCGGGGCTCCGCGGCGCCGAGGTCGAAGCGGACCGCGCCGCAGAGCCGCCGGGCGACCGCGACCAGCCAGGACGCGACCCGGGCCTCTTCGCGGATCGGGAAGGCCTCGGAGTAGACGCGCGCCAGGCCGTCCCTGTCGCCGCCGCCCTGGAAGGGGGCAGCACCGCGCTCCCGCGGGCACAGCACCTCGTAGACCATGCCGACGGGTCCGTCGAAACCGAGCGCCGTGCCGTCGTCGCTCTCCGGGGCGTACGGCCCGGAGATGGTCGTGTGCCGTGAGGTGCGCAGCGTCCCGGGCACGAGCCTGTCGTGCGCCTCGCTGCCCCTGCTCCCGCGGCCGGCCTTCGTCTGGACCACCTCGGGAGGCGTCTCCCACCGGGTCGCGGGGAACCTCGACAGGGCGAGGGCCTCGATCTCGGAGGGGTCGACGTCCTCGTCGACCGCCAGCAGGTGGCGGACGTAGAGATCGGCGATCGGGTGCTCGCTGCTCCCGGGCAGCGGCACCAGCTCGGGTCGCGGGCCGTCTTCGGGGGGCAGGTCCTGCTCGTCGGTCACGCTCAGACCTCGGTGCGGTGGAAGCTCTGCCAGGACCGCGAGGCTGTCGGGCCGCGCTGCCCCTGGTAGCGCGAGCCATACTGCTCGGAGCCGTAGGGGTGCTCGGCGGGCGAGGACAGCCTGAAGAAGCACAGCTGGCCGATCTTCATGCCGGGCCACAGCAGGATCGGCAGCGTCGCGACGTTGCTCAGCTCGAGGGTGACGTGCCCGGAGAACCCGGGGTCGATGAACCCGGCGGTCGAGTGCGTGAGCAGCCCGAGCCGTCCGAGGGACGACTTGCCCTCGAGGCGCGCCGCGACGTCGTCGGGCAGCGTGACGGCCTCGTAGGTCGACCCGAGCACGAACTCGCCCGGGTGCAGGATGAAGGACTCACCCTGCTCGACCTCGACGGCGCGCGTGAGGTCGGGCTGGTCGGCGGCCGGGTCGATGAAGGGGTACTTGTGGTTGTCGAACAACCTGAAGAACTTGTCGAGGCGGACATCGATGCTCGACGGCTGGATCATCTCCGGCGCGTAGGGGTCGAGCCTGACGCGTCCGAGGTCGAGCTCGGCGCGGATGTCACGGTCTGAGAGCAGCACCCTGCAACGGTAGCCGATCTGCCTGGAGGGCCGGCTGGCCGCGAGCAGCCCCGACGGCCGCGTCCTGACGAGGCCCGGGGACCGGGTGCCGGGTGACGGATGCCGAGGCCAGACCGGGGCCGGGTCCTGGCTCTGACGTGCCAGGTCCTTCCGCAGAGTGGTCTCTCTGTGGAGTGGTGCCTCCGTGGTGCGGAAGCTCCTCAGCCGCGCAACGGTCGACCGCTCGCGTCGCGCGAATAGCTGCCGGTCTTCGAGACGAGATAGAGGATCCCCTCGATCAGACCCCAGAGGCTCGTGACCGCCGCGAAGATCCCGAGCGAGAGCACGGTGATCAGCAGCATGATCATCCCGATGCCCGTGTGCCCCGTGTAGAAGCGGTGGATGCCGAGGGCCCCGAGGAAGATCCCGAGGAGCCCCGCGACCACCCGCGACTTCGCGTACGGGTCCTCCTGGACCCACTGCCCGGGGTACGGCTGCCCTGGGTGGGGCTGAGCAGGGTAGGGCTGCCCAGCGGGCGGGTAGCCGCCGGGCACTGGCGAGTAGCCCGGCTGGTTCTGCGCGTAGCCCGGCTGCTGCGGGGCCTGCGGGGGCGTGTACCCGGACCAACCGCCACCCTGGTGCCCCTGCGCACCCGTCTGCCCGGGGTACGGCGAGGCGTACGGGGTCGACGGTGCTGCGGGGGCCGACGGCTTGTCGAGGCTGTAGCCGTACTGCGCCGTGGGGGGCTCCTGCGACGTCTGCCCGGAGGCGCCGGCAGGCCGCATCCACTCGGGTCGCTCGTGCTCGGGCACGGGCTCTGACGGGACCGACCCGTAGCCTGAAGAGCTGCTCACTTGTCGTTTGCTCCCGTCGTATGGGTATGATCGTCGTCGCGCGATGGTTGCGCAGTGCGGATGTAGTTCAATGGTAGAACTTCAGCTTCCCAAGCTGATAGCGCGGGTTCGATTCCCGTCATCCGCTCCACAGCAGGTCAGGACGTGTCTCACCCGTCGACCTCGACCCCGAAGAGCCCGACCAGCTCAGCCAGCCCGGACTCGTAGCACGTCTGCACGGTGGCACCGAGGCTACTTCCTGAACACCCAGTGCCACGGTTCGCGTGGGGTGTCCTCGACGAAGCCGTAGCGTCCGCCGTTGGCGCGCATCCAGGCCTGGCCTGCGGCGTCGAGGTCGAGGTCTGCGGCGATGCCCCAGCCGTGCGGGCTGGTCCCGGGCTCGGCCGCGAGGCCACCCTGGCTGTAGAGACCCTTGCGCTCGGCGACGTCGACCTGCGCGTCGTAGGAGCGGTACGAGTCGGTGACGCCGATGGTCACGCCGTCCTTGGCGGCGTCGGCGATCACCTGCTCGAGGGCCGTCGCCGCGGGTGCCCACAGCCTGTGCCCCGTCTGCCCGACGCTCGCGAGCGCCTCACGCGGGACGTTGCCGTTCCCGTACGGGAGCAGGTCGGAGGGGACGCCGGAGGTCCACGAGCCCGTCGAGGCCGCGGGGGTGCTCGTCGTCGCCGCCTCGGTCGCCGTGGTCTCGTCGACGGCCTGGGCGAGGACGTCGCCGAAGGTACCCGTGCCCATCGTCCCGGTCGCCGGCTGCGAGGCAGGCGCGAAGGAGCTCATGGTCGCCTGGATCGCAGCCATCCGCTGCGAGATCGCGACGATCCCGTCCACTGGTCTCCTCCTGCTGGTCGCTCGTGCGCACGTCCCGTCGGCGGGGAGCAGTGCACACGACCCATCGGCCAGGGGTACCCGGGCATGAGCGGTCTGGCGGGAGTCAGCGCTGGCGGTCCGCGGTACGGTCGCGGCTCCCGCCGCGCTCGCGGCTCCCGCAGTGCTAGTGGCTCCCGCCGTGCTAGCGGGCCTCGCGGGGCTGGCTGCCCCTGCCTGCCCTGCCCCGGACCCTGTCCGTCCCCGCGAGCACACCCCACAGGCTCAGCCCCAGGACCGCGTACCAGAGCGGCCGGGTGGCCCACCACGTGCCGCTGCCCGGGTCAGGGAAGGGCACGTGCAGGAGCAGCAGGACACCGGTGACGGCCACCATGACGGGCAGGTGCCACAGGAAGGCCCGCATCGAGGCGCCGGAGGCGACGTCGAGCACCCGTGCCACCCGCGGCCGCTCGAGCAGCGGCGCGACGACGGGGCGCAGCAGCAGGGCGACGGGGATCTGCACGAGGGTGAGGAGCAGCGGGACCGTGCCGGGCGGGCTGAAGTTCGAGCGCTCCCCCGACAGCCCGATCATCGACTCGGGCCACATCGGCGAGGCGGTCACGGCGACGAGTGCCGCGAAGGCCAGCAGGGCCCACCACGCGACCGTGGACCTTCGCATCCGCTGGAGCGACCCGTCGGCGTAGGCGAAGCCGATCTGCTGGGCCGTCCCCCACACGAAGAGGTAGTTGAAGGTACCGACGGCCGAGCTGTCGGTCGCGATCCGCACGAGCTCGACGACGACCACGGCGACCGAGAGCGCGACGACGACCCACCACCTGTAGCGCGCGTGCAGGCGCAGCATCACCGGGGCGACAGCGGCGAGGGCCGCGAAGACGGCGACGAACCACAGCGGCATGACCACCACGACGGCGACGGTCCGGGTGAGCCCCGCCGGGGCACCCAGGGCGAGCGCGCCCCCCACGGCGACGGCGACGAGCAGCACGAAGGGGATCAGCGGCAGGAACAGCCCGCTGAGCCGCCGCCGCAGGAAGACGCCCCAGAGACGACCGAAGGACGGGGTGCGCCCGGCGCGCGCCGTCTCGCGCTCGACGACGCGCGACCAGCTGGTCGCGTTCGAGAAGCCCCCGACGAAGAAGAACAGCGGGATGAGCACCAAGACCCAGGTGAGGGGCCACATCCAGCGCTCGGTGTTGAGGATGTTGTCGACGGCGAGCCCGCCGTCGTCGTACCGGCCGATCGCGGCCATCGTCCAGTGCCCGACGACGACCGCGCCCAGGGCGAGGGTGCGCAGCAGGTCGGCGAAGCGGTCGCGGGGCGCAGGCGAGGTCGGGGCGGAGGCGGTCTGTGCGGAAGAGGTCTGCGCAGGAGAGCTCGCGGCCGGAGACGTCGGCGCGGGCTCGACCGGTGGTGGCGCAGCCGGGACAGCCTCTCGTCCGTGGGGCGCTTCAGGCGTCGTGCTCAGCTCGGGTTCCTCCGGGGTGCGAGGCGCACGTTGGGCAGCACGGGCGCGGGGAGCGGTGCGCCGTCGTAGCCGACGACGGTCCCGAACCTAGCGTCCTGGCCGGTGCCCGTCGATGGTGACTCCTGCCCGGCGACGTCGGCTCGGGCCCCGAGCGTCTCGAGGGTGTCGCGGTCGGCGCGACCGATCTGCCGCTGCCAGTCCGCCCGGGCGGCGACCACCTCGTCGTGGCTGCGTCCGACGAAGTTCCACCACATGACGATCTCCTCGGTCGACGGCCGGCCACCGACGAGCACTAGCCTGGCGCGTCCCGTGGTCGTCAGCACGACCGCGTCGCGCCCGGGAGCGAGGTAGCCGAGGCTGTCGGCGGCGAGGGGGCTCCCGTCGACGGTGACGTCGTCGCCCGAGTCCACGAGGAAGGCGTGCTCGTGCTCCGGGTCGAGAGCGAGCGTGAGGCTGGCCCCCGGGTCGAGGTCGATCTGCGCGCCGACGATCTCGGAGTAGGTCGTCGCCGGGGACTCCATGCGCTCGACGACGCCGAGGCCGGGCTGAGCGGGGAGCACACCGAGGAACACCTGCAGCCGGACCCCGTCGGTCTGCACGACAGGCAGGTCTTCGTGGTGCTCGAAGGCCGGGGCGACCCCCGCGCTCGCGTGCGGGAGCGCTGTCCACAGCTGGACCCCGTGGAGGGTCGTGGTGGTCCGGGCGTCGGGCGAGTGCTCGGAGTGCGAGATCCCGCGGCCTGCGGTCATGAGGTTGAGCTCGCCGGGCCGCACGAGGCAGGCGGAGCCGACGGAGTCGTGGTGCTCGATCTCGCCGCCGAACAGCCACGTCACGGTCTGCAGCCCGGTGTGCGGGTGCGGGGGCACCTGCATCCCCGGGCCTGTGGTCACGTCGTCAGGTCCGAAGTGGTCGAGGAAGCACCAGGCGCCGACCAGGCTCCGCGACCGCTGCGGGAGGGTCCGGCGGACGGTCATCGCCCGGGCTCCGCCGAGCGGCACCTCGCGCGGCTCGAGGACCTCGAGGGCCGTCATCGGGCCAGGGAGGGCGACGCAGGTCTGCTCGTCGGGGGCGCTGTCGAGGTTGCTCACGCTGCGAGGGTATCGGGTGCCGCCCGCGAGGTGTCCTTGCCCAGGTGGAAGGGGTTTCCCACAAGGTTGTCCACAGCCTGTGCACCGCAAACCTCGCATCACCCACAAGCCTGTGGACGCATTCTGTGGATAACTCTCGGGCCTGCGACGACCTCGTCTGCGGGTGGTCCCACCAACGACCCGGCCGGCACCCTCGCGCTAGACCCCGACGGCAAATCCCGCGTCGTCGAGCACAGTGCCGGCGACGGCCCGCTCGAAGACCGCCGCGACCTTCTCGACCACGGGCGCGATGCGGCTGCGGGCCACGACGTGGAGAGAGGACGGGTGGTCCGAGGCCTCGTCCTCCGGGCTCCCGGACCTCCAGCGGACCGCGTAGGCGAAGGGCCCCGAGTCGCGCCACGGCAGCTGGAGGAGGACAGGCGGGAGGGCGTCGGTGCGGCTGAGACCGACCTCGACGGTGCCGTCGTAGGGCGTCTGCGTGGTGATGGTCCAGGCAACCGGTCCACCGTCCGTGGGCGCGCTCTGCGCGGTGACGACGGCCTGGACCAGGACCGTGCGGACGAGCGCGAGGGCGTGCTGGGGCGGCAACGGGTGCGCGCTGTAGAGCGTGCGGTCGACCGACTGCCCGGCGTCGGGCACGACGGCCTGCGTGCGGCCGCTCTCGAGGACGGCGCCGTGGGCGTGACGCGCGGCGGCAGCCACCCAGGCGAGGACCCGGGCGGCCTCGCGCTCCTGCTCCTCGGGCGTCCCATCACCCGTCGGCCGCACGACGTATCCCTCCACGTGCCGTGGTGGGAGCACGTAGGTGACGGTGTCTTCGGCGGTGAGCGGGTGGGGTCCTGTGAGCACGTGGCCCGGGGCGAGCCGGAGCGTCCCGGGGGTGGCCTCGGGCTGCGCGGCCATGCCGCGGAACCGGGCGCCGCGCAGCGGCACGTCCCGCGAGGTCGCGGTGTCGAGGCTGACGGGCTCGACCAGCCAGTCGGCGTCCGGGAACCACGCCCGGGCGAGCGTCATGACGTCGACGTGGGCGGGCAGGGCGAGGAGGTGGTCTCCCGTGCGGCTGCCAGGGCCGAGCCTGTCGAGGAGTGCTGTCATGCCCGGACACTACGAGGCGCAGAATGCCGGGAGGTTTCCGGCGTGCAACGGGTCGCGAACGTCTGCCGCGGCTCGGCCGCAGCTCGACCGCACCGCTGGCTCACGGACCGTCGTGCCACGTCAGGGGCTGCGCGCAGGCGCGGGATCCCGCCGATGTGCATGTTCTGACACTCCGTGGGATGCTGTCACAATGCCGAAGATCATCGGTGGGTCACTCCACGAGCACCGCGAACAGACACGCCAACGACTCTTCACGGCACTGTCCACCCTCATGTCGGAGCGTGGTTTCGACGCGATCTCCTTCGCTGACATCGCCGCAGCAGCCGGTGTCGGACGGACCGCCGTCTACAACCACTTCTCGGACAAAGAAGCCCTGCTCATGGGTTTCATCACCTTCGAGACCGAGCGCTACGTCGAGACGCTGCGCAGGTCCCTCGAAGACGTCGAGACCCCCGTGCTGCGCCTGCGGACCTACGTCCAGGCGCACGCCCGGCTCAAGCGTGTGTTCCACGTGGCACCAGGACCAGACCTGCGCACGGTCCTGTCCCGCGGCACCCAGCAGCGCCTGCGCGAGCACGCCGTCGTGGTCGAGGAGATCCTGCGGGAGATCCTCGTCGCCGGCATCGCCCGAGGTGACTTCCCCGAGCAGGACATCGCGACGACGGTCGCGCTCATCAACGCGTGCCTGTCCGGCCGGCAGATCCCCGAGGAGCAGCCGGCCCGCGACCGCGCGATCCTGGCGACGGAGTCCTTCGTGCTGCGCGCCGTCGGCGTCGAGCCCGCGCACGCCTGAGGACACCGCCGCCCGTCAGCAAGCGCAGCCCGGGCAGGCGTCGTCCCTCTCCGACCAGGTTTAATCCGTTGACCCCCGTCGGCGCCCCCGACGAGCATCGTCCGCATGACCTCTCGTCCTGGCTGGACCGTCCGCCCGATCTCGATCCCCGACTCCCTCGACTCCCCCGACGCCTGGGTGCTGCACGGGCTCGTCGCCGTCCAGCGTGAGGTCCACGAGGCGAGCTGGGGGCACGCGGACCTGCACCTCCCGGCCGAGATGCGGCTGGCCGTGATGCGCGACCAGATGCGCACCGAGCGCCTCGGCTTCGTCGCCGTCCGTGACCCTCTGCCCCAGACCCCGGGGCCTGAGGACGTCGTGGGCGTCTCGCTCGTCACCATGGAGCGCACCGGCAACACGCACGCGGCGAGCATGGGTGTCCTGGTCCGCCCGGAGCGGGTGCACGAGGGGATCGGCACGGCCCTCGCCGACGCGACCGAGGCGGCCGTCGCGGCCAAGGGACGCACGACGGTGATCCTCGACATCGAGCACCCGGGCGAGCCACCGGCAGACGCACCCGACGTGGTCACGCCGCCGACGGGAGCCGGCCGGATCGCCGGAGACGCGCCCGGCGTCGCCTTCGCCCGTGGTCGTGGGTACTCGCTCGAGCAGGGCGAGAGGTTCAGCACGCTGCACCTGCCCCTCCCCGACGACAGCGTGGTCGACACGTTCTTGACCGAGTCCCTCGCCGCAGCGGGTGACGACTACGAGACGATGACGTGGCAGAACACCTGCCCGGAGGACCTCGTCGAGGAGATGGCCGCGCTCGCGACCCTCATGACGACCGCCGTCCCCGTGGCCGGGCTCGACCTGGTCGAGCACGTGTGGACCGTCGAGGAGCTCCGTCAGCAGGAGGCGACCAACCGTGAGGCCGGTCACGACACCCTCGTGACAGCAGTGCGGCACCGTCCGTCGGGCCGTCTCGTGGCGTACAGCGAGATCGCGATGCCCACGCTGTACCGCTGGCTCGCGTTCCAGGACGACACCCTCGTGGACCCGGCTCACCGGGGGCACAGGCTCGGCATGCTCATGAAGGCGAAGAACCTCGTCGAGCTCCGCACGCTGCGCCCCGAGCTCGCCCGGCTGCACACGTGGAACGCCGAGGAGAACCGGCACATGCTCTCGATCAACGAGGCGCTCGGTTTCGAGCCCACAGGCGTGGTCGCGCTGTGGCAGAAGAAGCTGGTCTGAGACGACAGGCTGACAGGGTAGGCAACCCTAACCTCGATGGGGTACCGTTCCTGACAACGCGTCACCTCGGCCCGCTGGCCGTCGTCGACAGTGCCAGCGCATGCCCGCGCACCCGACCGAGGAGGACCCGTGACGATTCTCGCCACCGACCGCCCCACCCTGTCCAGCCGGCTCCGCGAGGGCACCCGTGAAGAGCACGAGAGCGCCGAGAGCTCCGGGTTCATCAGCAGGCTCATGTCGGGCGGCCTGGGCGTCGACGCCTACGTGGCGCTCGCCTCGCAGCAGTTCTTCGTCTACTCGGCCCTCGAGGCGATCGCCGACGACGTGCGCGCCCTCCCGCAGGGCTCCTCGCTGCTCTTCGACGAGCTGACCCGCACCCCGTCGATCGCCCGCGACCTCGAGCACCTGGTCGGTCCCGACTGGCGGGCGATCATCATGCCGCTGCCCGCGACGGTCCGCTACGTCGACGCCCTCAACTCGAGCGCCACCTCGCTCCCCCGCTACGCCGCGCACGCCTACACCCGGTACCTCGGCGACCTGTCCGGCGGGCAGATCATCAAGCGGATGCTCGAGCGCCACTACGGCCTGGGCCCCGAGGGCATCACGTTCTACTCCTTCGAGGAGATCCCGAAGTCCAAGCCCTTCAAGGACGTGTACCGCGAGCGCCTCGACGGCCTCGAGCTCGACCAGCAGCAGCTCGCCGAGGCCGTCGCCGAGGCGAAGGGCGCGTTCCGCCTCAACCAGGACCTCTTCGCGGACCTCGGCGCGCAGCACTGCTGAGGCGCGCGGCCCCTCGCGCTGTCCTCGTCAGACCTGGTCCCGTCAGACCTGCCTCTCCAGTCAGCGCCGCTTCTCCAGTCAGCGCCCTCTCTCCAGTCAGCGCCGCCTCTCCAGTCAGCGCTGTCCCGTCAGAGCACCTCGCGCGCGTACGCCGCCATCGCGTCGCGCACGAACACCGCAGTCCCCTCCCCAGCCCAGTCGTAGGCGGCCGTGAAGCGCGGGTCCGCGACGTACATCTCGCCGATCCCGGTGAAGTACTCGGCCGTGACCCCCGACTGACCGGTGGCCGTGGCCGAGACCGACAGCCAGGAGTGCTGGCGGCGGGTCACCGCGCGCACCTCGTCGCTGTCAGGAGCCAGCCCGGCTGAGCGGGCGTCGGCGTAGGCCTGGGCGATCGAGCGCTGCTCCCCGAGGAACGCCGTCCTCTCCTCCTGGGTCATCCCTGACCACCACGCGTCCCCGGCGCGGTAGGCGTCCTTGCCCCATCTCTGCTCGACCTCGCCGCGGTAGGCGGTGTGGTCGAAGCCTGCGAACATGCGTGAGGGCACGAGGGCCTCCTTCGTCGTGAGCGTGTCTATCGTGGTCCGGACGGACCCGATCTGGTCGGTGATCCTGCGCCTCTCGGACTCGAGCCAGGCGAGGTGGGCCCGCAGCGCGTGCGCCTCGTCCTGGTCGGAGTCGAGGGCCTCGGCGATCGCCTGGAGCCCGAGACCGAGGTCGCGGAGCATGAGGATGCGCTGGAGCCTGACGAGCCCCGCAGCGTCGTAGCAGCGGGTGCCGCCGTGCGCGGTCCTGCTCGGCGTGAGCAGACCGATCGCGTCGTAGTGCCGCAGCGTCCTGCTCGTGGTGCCGGTGAGGCGGGCCACCTCCTGGATCGGCCAGTCCCTCTGCGTCGTCATGCCCACGACGCTAGGGCTTGACGCTGCGTCAACGTCAAGCCCTCACCCGCGACACGTCTGCCGGACCCCCGCTGAACGGCGCGAGACTGGCAGACTGGAGCCATGCAGACATCGGGGCGGACGCGGTCACGGCGCCGCTCGCGCCGTGTCGAGTTCGTCGCCGACCCGGTCCTCGGACTGACCGTCCGCAAGCCCGCGACCCGCGCCACCTACGGGGTGCACGCGCTGCTCACCCACCTGACCAACGTCGGCTTCGCGGGTGCGCCCCGGTCCTTCGGCGTCGACGAGCAAGAACGTCACGTCCTCGAGTACATCCCGGGGTCGACGGCCGACGAGGACGCGCCCTTCGACCACGCCGAGCTGACCCGGCTCGGCGAGCTCGTGCGGGACCTCCACGACGCCGCGGAGTCCTTCGAGCCGCCGCCGGGCGTGCAGTGGCACGTGACCATCCCGTCGACCAGCACCGAGCTGGTGTGCCACAACGACATCTCGCCGTGGAACCTCGTGCGCGACGGCGAGCGCTGGGTGCTGCTCGACTGGGACGGCGCCGGTCCGGGTTCTCGCGTCGACGAGCTCGCGTCGGTCGGCCAGGCCTTCTTGCCCCTCCAGCCCGACGGCGACCCGCACCGGGACGGCGAGCGCCTGCGCTCCCTCGTCGACGGCTACGGGCTGACCGCCGGCCAGCGCCCGAGCCTCGTCCAGGCAGCAGCCGACCACACGCGCGGCGTGTACGACCTGCTGGTCGACGGCAGCCGCACGGGGGCGGAGCCGTGGGCCTCCCTCTACGCGGCCGGGCACGCCAAGCACTGGAAGTCGGCGGCGGACTACGTGCTCCGTCACCGGGGCGAGCTGCGGGCCGCGCTGCGCTGAGCCGCGCGCTCTCCCCGCACCGGGCCGACAGCCTCGGCGCACCTCAGCCCAGCAGCAACCCCACCAGCTCTTCAGGTGTCTGCACGACCGCGAGCGGCGCGGCCTCGTCGATCTCGCCAGCAGGCGCATAGCCCCACGCGACGCTCACGGTCTCGATGCCGTGCTGGCGTGCCCCGAGGACGTCGTGCTCGCGGTCTCCGACCATCACGATGCGCTCGAGGGCGGGCAGCCCGCGCTCGGTCGCCGCCATCGTCTCGAGGGCGTGGGCGACGACGTCGGCCTTGGTGCTGCGTGTGCCGTCCATGCTCGCGCCGCACACGGCCTCGAAGAACCCGTCGAGCTCGAAGTGCTCGACGATCTGCCGCGCGAAGATCTCCGGCTTGGACGTCGCCACGCACAGCCGGAGCCCCGCGGCGCGCAGCGCGGTGAGGGCGTCGACGATCCCGGGGTACACGCTGTTGTCGAACATGCCGCCGCGGGTGAAGGCCGACCTGTACGCGGTGATGAGCTCGGGCACGCGCTCGGGCGGCACGCCGTTGCGCACGACGCTCTCCTCGATCGGCGGCCCGACGAACAGCGCGAGGGCCTCCTCGGAGGGGCGCGGGATGTCGAGGGCGTCGTAGGCGTGCTCGATCGAGGCGATGATGCCGGGTGCGGAGTCGGTCAGGGTGCCGTCGAGGTCGACGAGGGCGAGGTCGTGGCGCATACGTCGATCTTCTCAGGCTGACACGAGCCTCACGCGCGCTGGAGCCGCTACCTGCCCTGGCCCCACTACCCCCGCAGCGGCAGCGTGAGCACGTCCGGCGTCCCGGCCACGACGCGCACGGGCACCCCCCAGTCCTGCTGGGCCAGGTGGCACGCCGGGTACTCGACGGCCGGGTCGGCGTCGCAGCTGGCCGCCTGCGCGGTGACGTGCAGGACCCCCTCGGCGATCTCGGGGTTGATGCGCAGCCTCCGGACGAGCGGGAGGTCGCGGCCGGCCCCGTCGAGCAGCAGCTCGGGCGGGGTCGAGGAGACCGTCAGCTGGGTGGACGGCCCGAAGCGGTCGTCGTACTTCTGCCCTGTCGCGGGCGTGAAGATCACGTCGAGGCGGATCTCGCCCGGCGGCACCTCGGTCACGGGGCGCTGCGTGCGGTGGGCACCCGAGTCGAGCACCTGGCCGGCGAGCGAGGCCGGGAGTGCGACGCGGGTGAGGCGGTGCCCGGTCGACTCGACCACGAGCACGTGCACCTCGTCGCCGTCCACCTGCACGAGGGCGTCGCTCGGCTCCGCGAGGTCACCGACGAGCGTGGTGACCTCGTCGGTCGCCGGGTCGTAGCGGCGCAGCGCGCCGTTGTAGGTGTCGGTGACGAGCACGGACCCGTCGGGCAGCGCGGCGACGCCGAGCGGGTGCTGGAGCAGCGCCTGCGCGGCGGGACCGTCCCGGTGCCCGAAGTCGAAGAGCCCCTGCCCGACGAGGGAGGTGACGGTCGCCGACCTGTCGTCCGCGACGTCGACACGGCGCAGCGCGGAGGTCTCCGCGTCGGCGAGCCACACGGAGCCGTCGGGGGCGACCGACAGACCCGAGGGCTGCGCGAACCACGCCTGCGCGAGCGGCCCGTCGAGCAGCCCTTCGTTCTGGGTCCCGGCGACCTGCTCGACGGTCCCGGCCACGGGGTCGAAGGTCCACAGCGAGTGGTTGCCGGCCATCGCGACGAGGAAGGCCCCGAGCCGCTCGGACCAGACGACGTCCCACGGCGAGGTGAGACGGTGCCGCAGGGCGGGGGTGGTGCCGGGTGCGGACGACTCGGGGAGGACGTTCTCCGAGCCGCCGACCATGAGCTGCTCCCCCGTCCCCGCGACGGTCGTCACGTGGCCGTCGGAGAGCCGGACCCCACGGAGCGCGTGGTTCACGGTGTCGGCGACGAGGACGTCGTACCCGACCTGCTCGCGCAGCCCTGCAGGGACGAGGCAGAGCCCGTTCGGCTCGCTGAAGGTCGCGGCGTCCGGGCCGCCGTCGGCCAGCCCGCGCTCGCCCGAGCCGATCCGCCGGACGAGCGTCTCGCCGTCCGCGGCGAGCTCGGCGAGGCTGTGGTGCCCGGCGTCGGCGACGAGCAGGTTCCCCGACTCGAGCGCGATCACCGCGGCGGGGAAGCGCAGCGTCCCCGGGGTCGGCTCGGCCGGCACGTAGGGCCCGGAACCGCGGTGCAGCGTGCCCTTGGCCGTGTGCTCGTCGACGAGCTCGCGGACGAGGATCTCGAGGGTCGACGCGTGCCCCTCCCCCGCCATGTGCGCGACGACGTACCCCTCGGGGTCGATCACCACGAGCGTCGGCCAGGCGCGGGCCGTGTACGCCGACCACGTGACGAGGTCCGGGTCGTCGAGCACGGGGTGACGCACCTCGTACCTGTCGACGGCGGCCGCGAGCGCGACGGGGTCGGCCTCGTGGACGAACTTCGGGGAGTGCACCCCGACGATGACGACCTCGTCGCGGTGCGCCTCCTCGAGCTCGCGGAGCTCGTCGAGGACGTGCAGGCAGTTGACGCAGCAGAAGGTCCAGAAGTCGAGGACCACGATCTTGCCGCGCAGGTCCGCGAGGGTGACGTCGACGCCCCCGGTGTTGAGCCAGCCGCGGCCCACGAGCTCGCTGGCACGGACGCGGGGCAGGCGGGGGCTGGGGGTCGTTGCGCTCACAGGACGATTCTGCCTGCACGCCGGCCCCGTCGGGGAACTGACGGCCGAAGATCTCATCCGCAGGACACGTCCGGGCGCCCCGCTCGCTCCGCGACCAGGCTGTAGCGTCGGCGCGCGTGGCTCTCCTGGCCACCTCTCCCGAGACGGCGGACCCTCATGATCGACTTCAACAACGCGACGTTCATCAAGCTCAACCCGTGGGACCTGGCGAGCGCCCAGAAGGACCTCCAGCAGATCTTGCACCCCGACGAGCAGATCTACCTGGCCTTCAAGGGGATGCGCGACTCGGTCACGTTCACGAGCAAGCGGATCATCGCGCTCAACGTCCAAGGAATGACGGGCAAGAAGAAGGACTACACGACCCTGCCCTACAGCAAGATCCAGGCCTACTCCGTCGAGACGGCCGGGACGCTCGACCTCGACTCCGAGCTCATCCTGTGGTTCTCCGGGCTCGGGAAAGTCAAGCTCGACTTCGGGCGAGGGGTCGACATCTACACGATCAACCGACTGCTGGGCGACAAGGTGCTCTGACGGGCGACGGTGCCGGGCCACACAGCGCACGAGGGCCAGCCCTGCTGCCCAGACTGTAGCTCCGGCGGTATGTCAGCGGGTCGGCCTCGAGCAGGGCCCGTGCAGCGACTTCGTTCCACGGTGCACTCCGGACGGTCGGCGGATCAGCCGACAGGTGCCGCACCCTCCGGGGGTTCCCCAGCCTCGGCCACCGGGCGCGGGACGAACGTCTCTGCCGTGAGGTCAGCGCGGGCGATGCGCTCGAGCCGGAACCACCGGATGCCACGACGCGACCGGCACCACGCGACGAGATACCAGGCGGTGCCCGTGTGGGCGAGGATCACGGGCTCCACCCGGCGGGCCGTCTCGGCACCGGCGGAGTCGCGGTACCGGACCGCAAGGACGGTGGACCGGGCGAGCGACTGCTCGACTGCTCGGAGGGTCTGCTGCCGCGAGCCGTCGGCTGGCGGCGGGTGCCCTTCCGCCGCCGGCCTGCGCGCACCGTGGGCGACCCACACCCTGGAGGCGAGCTCCGCGGCGCTGGCCTGAGACTGCGGGCCGAGAGCGTCCCACACCTTCCGCTGAGCGGCGACGGCGTCCACGGCGAACGGGCTGGCCGGCGGCAGGGACGCGAGGGCCACGGCGACCGCCACGGCCTGCTGGGGCGTGAAGTTCAGCGGAGGGAGAGAGGCTGAGGCGTCGAGGACGTACCCACCACCCGGGCCCGCCTGCGCCCAGATCGGCAGGCCCGCTTGCTGGAGGGCCGAGACGTCCCGCTTGACGGTCCGGACGCTCACCTCCAGGAGTCGAGCCAGGCGGGCACCCGTGGTCCCCGACGGGCCGACACGTCGCAGCTCTTCGGCGACAGCGTAGAGCCGCTCGGTCTTGTCCACGCATCGTCTCCGTCGTCTGTCCGCCTCGCTGAAGCGCCCGGCGGCACCTCCGGAGGCTCCCGCGCGGTGCGGTCGTCCACGTCTCCACAAGTCTCTCAGCCCATGGTGACAGACAGGTGTCACCAGACCCCGTCGAGGCTGGTCTCATGACTACGACGCAGAGCACCGACCCCCTCCACATCGTCCTCGTCCCCGGTTTCTGGCTCGGGGGGTGGGCCTGGGGCGACGTCGTCCCGCACCTGCAGGCCGACGGCCTGACCCCGCACGCCGTGACCCTCCCGGGGCTGGACGACGTCGCGACAGACCGCTCCGGCATCACCCACGACGACCATGTCCGTGCGGTGCTCGACGCCGTGGCGCCGCTCGAGGGCGACGTGGTGCTCGTCGGGCACAGCGGCGCCGGGGCCGTGGTCCACGAGGTCGTCGACAGGGACCCCGCGCGGATCCGCAGGGTCGTGTACGTGGATTCCGGGCCTCTCGTCGACGGAGCCTCACTGCGCCCCGGGCTGCCCGAGGAGACCGTCGAGCTGCCGCTGCCCACGTGGGAGGAGCTTGCCGCGGAGGGGTCGAGCATCGAGGGGATCGACGACGCAGGGCTCGCACGGTTCCGGGCCCGCGCCGTGCCGCACCCGGCCGGTGTCGCGACGGGGACGGTCCACCTCACCGACCCGGCCCGCCTCGGCGTCCCCGTCACGGTGATCTGCACGAGCCTGCCGTCGGAGATGCTGCGTCAGATGGCGACCCCAGGCCCGCCCTTCCACACCGAGCTCGCAAGCCTCCAGGCGACGTACGTCGACCTCCCGACGGGCCACTGGCCGATGTTCTCCAAGCCTGCCGAGCTCGCACGGGAGATCGCGACGGCGGCACGGGCCGACATACGGCCTCCACTAGAAAAGGCGTAGTATGCGCTGATGCTCCTGGGATACGTAGATGAGTCGTATACGTCCAGCTACTTCTACCTAGGGGCTCTCGTCATCAGCTCGGGCGCCCAGGCCAAGGCGATCGAGGACGGTCTGGACCGCCTTGTCGAGGAGTTCCGACGGTCAGGCGCCGCGCCGGTCGCCCCCGACGTCGAGCTGCACGGCAAGGAGATCTTCCACGGCCAAGACGGGTGGGACGGGGTCCCTGTCCGCGCCAGGATCGCCATCTTCAGGCGTGCGATGAAGGTCGTGCGGGAATCAGGTGCCCGATACGTCGTCCGCGGCATGGATTCCGAGCGGCACAGGGCTCGGTACGCCACACCGTTCCCACCTCACGAAGTAGTCCCGGCGCATCTCCTCGAGTCCCTCGATGCTCTGGCACAAGACGAGGACGAGCACATCCTCGTGGTGGCGGACGAGATCCACTCCCAAGACCGCCACAGGAGCAACTTCCGGGACTACAGGTCGTGGGGTACGCCCGGCTACAAGAGCCGGAGACTCGACAGAGTCCGAGACACGATCCACTTCGCACCGTCGCATTACTCATGCCTGCTCCAGGCTGCTGACCTCGTGACCTACCTCTACCGCCGGCGCAGGACCCACTCAGAACCTGATGCGAGAGCCCAGGCCGCAACCGACACGGTCTGGGCAGAGATCCAACCTGCGGTCGCAGTCGCCTCGACATGGGTCCCCTGAACGCACGAAGGCCCCATCCGGAGACGGGGCCCAAGGCAGTGCGGGAGGTCTTCCGACGTCCTGCACCTCCAGCGTACTCACGCGAACCTCGATACGCCAGTGGCCTGAGCGACAACGAGGCGGTCGCGTCATCTCACCTGCGAAGATGGCCCCTGACCAGCCAAGATCTCCCGAAGGTGGACCCGTGCCCCAGGCAGTGACCCTCGTCCGTTCCAGCGCTCTCTCCGACACCGCCGAGTACGCCTACGCGGCGACAGCTCCCTCTGAGGCGCGTCTGATCTTCCTCGCCGGGTCGTGCCCGCTCGAGGCCGACGGCTCGACGGCCGGCGTGGGCGACTACGCGGCGCAGGCTGCGAAGTGCGTCGAGAACATGACGATCGCCCTCGCGGAAGCAGGGGCGACGATCACCGACGTCATCAGCACCCGTGTCCTGGTGGCGTCGAGCACGCAGGCTGATCTCGTGGCCGCGTGGGAGGTCGTCCGGGACGCGTTCGGCGACCATGACGTGCCCAGCACCCTGCTCGGCGTGACGGTCCTCGGCTACGACGACCAGCTCGTGGAGATCGAGGCTGTCGCGGCCGTCCTCGACTGACACCCGTGGCACGCCGGGCACCCTCTGCCCGGCGTGCCGCACCCCGGGAGGCTCACGTACGGTGGTCCGGTGAACTCTCCGGCCAGGCGCGCCACGCGCGACGACCTCCCCCGAATAGCCAGCACGCTCGGAGCAGCGTTCAGCGACTACCCCTGGACACGCTGGACAGTGTCCGAGCCCGACCACGAGGCCCGCGTCGCGGAGCTGCAGAGGCTCTACGTCGAGCACGTGGCCCTGCCGCACGGCACGGTGTGGGTCGACGACGAGGTGACCGCCGTCGCCGCCTTCCTCCCGCCCGTCCTGCCCGAGCTCCCCGAGGACGTCATGGAGCGCATCGCCGCGCTGCAGGGCGACGACGGGCTCGCCCGTCAGGCCGCGGCCGACGCCGCCGTCGCGGCCCGCGCCACCGAGATCCCCGACGACACCCGCGAGGTCTGCTCGCAGGCCTGGGTCCTCGCGACTGTCGGCGTGCACCCGGACCACCGAGGCGCCGGTCTGGGGTCTTCCGTGATCGATGCCGGTCTAGCGGACCTCGAAGAGTCGATGGCCTCGTGCACGCTCCAGACGAGCGACGAGCGCAACGTCGTGTTCTACGAACGCCTCGGCTTTGCGGTCACCACGGTCGTCGAGGTCCCCGGCGGCCCGACGGTGTGGTCGATGCTGCGGGCTAGCTGAGCCAAGGCTCTCGCTGCCGGTGGGACCGCCGCACCTGCGCCGGTCCCACCGCCACCCTCACCCCAGCGTCGACGGCAGCTCCCGCTGCTCGCCGAGCACCTTCTCGGCGAGGAAGGCCAGCACGACCTCGTACCAGACGATGGCGTTCTGGGGCGTGAGCACCCAGTGGTTCTCGTCGGGGAAGTACAAGAACCTGTGCTCGGACTCGCCGTTCTCGTCGGCCGGCAGCCCGGACTTCGCGAGGAGCTCGTACCAGAGGCGCAGGCCCTCGCCGATGGGCACGCGGTAGTCCTTGTCGCCGTGGACGACCAGCATGGGCGTGACGATCTTGTCGACCGAGAGGTGCGGGGAGTTCTCGCGCGCCATCTCCTCGGTCATCTCCCGCTCCCAGTAGAAGGAGTGGTCTGTCGTCGGGCCGAACTGGTCGAGGGCCCACAGGCTCGCGTGGGTGACGATCGCCTTGAACCTGTCGGTGTGCCCGGCGACCCAGTTGGCCATGTACCCGCCGAAGGACCCGCCCATCGCAGCCGTCCGGGTCTCGTCGATGTCGTCGCGGGCCTCGGCGACGTCGGTGATCGCCATGAGGTCCGTGTACGGCGCAGCGCCCCAGGCGCCCCAGCCGCGCTGGATGAAGTCTTGCCCGTAGCCCGTCGACAGGGCGGGGTCGGGCAGCAGGACCGCGTAGCCCTGGGCGACGAGGATCCACGGGTTCCAACGCCAGCTCCACGCGTTCCACGAGTTGAGCGGGCCGCCGTGGATCCACAGGACGAGAGGGGCGGGGCTGTCGGGCCCGGCACCCTCGGGCAGCGCGAGGAAGGCCCGGACGCGCGAGCCGTCGTCGACGGTCGTCTCGACCTCGGTGAGCGTCCCAGGGAGCGCCGGGGCCGCCGTCGGGCCCTGGAGCGTCACGGAGGTGACGGGAGCACCGCTCGACAGGGCCGCGCCGAGGTCGATCGACACGGGGGTCGACGGCTCGAGGTAGCTGACACGCAGCGCGTAGACGGTCTGGCCGTCCGGGGACACCTGGACGTCGGTGAAGGTGGCGTCGTCGGCGGTAACCTGGGTGACGGTCCCGTCGAGGGTCACGTGGAACACCGGGCCGCGGCCGTCGGAGTCGGCGGTGACGAGCAGCCCGCTGCCGTCGGGCAGCCAGGTGACCGACCCGGGCCAGCGGTCCCACCCCGTGGCGAGCGGGCGGACGTCGCCCCCGGCGAGGTCGACGAGGGCGAGCGTCACGCGCGGCGCCTCGTGCCCGGAGCTGCGGCTCTGCTGGACGAAGGCCACCGTGCGGTTGTCGGGCGAGACCTTCGGCCCGTGCGCCTCGGAGGCTCCGTCGTCGACGAGGATCCGGCGGCTGCCGGTGGCGACGTCGACGGCGGCGAGGACAGTCCGCTCGGCGCCGCGCGGCTCGGGGACGTTGATGGTGGTGACGACCGTCGTGCCGTCGGGCGAGAGCACCGCGGAGGTCTCGCGCAGCGCGGTCTTGACGTCGTGGGTGAGGTCGCGGAGCGAGAGCCGCGGGTCTGCGGGAGCAGCAGCGCCGTCGAGCTCGGCGAGGTCTGCGGCGAAGAGGTGCGGGTCGGAGGGGCCGAGATCGTGGTCCCAGTGCCGGACCGGGTACCCGGTGTGCAGGATCGCCGACACCTTCTTCTTGGAACGGTCGGCGCGCAGCTCGGCGTCGTGCTCTTCGTCGCGTGCCGACGGCAGGACGCCTCCGGTGAGCACGACGGTCGACGCGTCACGCGCGGTCAGCGGGCTGCCCACACCGCCGGCGCGGGAGGCGACGACCCGAGCCTCCCCGCCCGTGGCGGGCAGCAGCCAGAGGGCTGTCGTCGCGTCGTCGTCGGACTGCGGGTCGGGCCGTCCGGAGGTGAAGAGCAGGTCGCCCGAGGGGGTGAAGATCGCACCGCCCTCGCCCTTCGCGGAACGGGTCAGGCGACGGGCGGGCTGCTGCCCGCGGGGGTCGACCTCCCAGAGCGCTGTCGTGTACGCGGTGCTGTCGGTCGAGAGCGTCGACACCGAGGTGACGAGGCGCGTGCCGTCGTGGGAGAGCACGAGACCGCCGACGCGCGGCAGGGCGACGTACTGGTCGAGGTCCGTGAACGGGGCGGGCTGGTCCGGTGCGTGGTGAGCGTCGTGTGTGGTCACCCGTCGTTCCTATCACGGAGGCGACCCGAGAGGGGCTGTGTATTGTCGCCCGCGTCACACCTGGCTGGGATGCCCGTCACGTCCTACACTCCGAAGACAGAACCTCACCAGGGGCTCGCCAAGCGCTCACCAGGGGGCAGCGTGACGGTTGGCAGCACGCACGACGACGCACGGGCGGGGTCTACGCCACGACTCTCGGGGCTCGCGGCGCGTCTCGACACCGCAGTCGGCGTCGACCGCCGCCGGACGACGGCGGCGTACCAGTCGGGGTTCGCCGTAGCAGTCGTGGTGGTCGCCGCGCTGGTCTTCGCCTTCGACCGCGACCTCTTCGTCAGCGGCACCTTCGTCGCCGGCCTGGTCCTCGCGGCAGTGGCGAGCGCCAGTGCCTTCTCGCCGTGGCTGCCCGACACGACCGTCGGGCTGGCGCTGGTCGCGGGGGCGGACTTCGTGGTCGTCGCGCTGCTGTCCTTCGCCCCGGGTCTGCAGTACTCCGTCCTCGAGGTGCTCGTCCTGTTCCCCTCGCTCTGGCTGGCCTTCGAACGCCTGTGGCCAGGGGTCGCCGCCGCGGTGCTCGCGACCCTCGCCGTGGTGGTCGTGCCGGACCTGGTCGACGGGGCGGCGCTCGACCTGAGCTTCTGGCTGCACACCTTCGTGCTGCCCTTCATCGTCGGGGCGGTCGCGGGGGTCGCGGCCCTGCTCACGGAATACCGCTACAGGCAGGAAGACCTGCTCGAGCAGGAGCGTGCCCGGCTGACCGAGACGCTCCGGTCGAGCCAGACGACCTCGCTGCTGCTCGAGACCGTCCTCAACACCATCGACACGGGCGTGCTGGTCGTCGACGCCGAGGGTGGTGTGCTCATCACGAACCGCCGGCAGCAAGAGCTCATGGAGCTCGCCCGCCCTCAGACCCCGGACGGCCCCTGGGCCGTCTACGACTCGGACCGCACCACCCTGGTCCCGCCCGAGCGGATGCCCTCAGCCCTGGCGCGCGAGGGCGAGATGGTCACCGCGGCCTTCTTGTGGTTCGGGCACGAGAGGTCGACCCAGCGGGCGCTGCTCGCGACCTCGCAGGCGATCTTCGACGGGGCCGGAGAGGTCTGGGGTGCCGTGGTCGCCAACACCGACATCACCGACCTGGTGTCGGCCATGCAGGTCAAGGACGACTTCGTCTCGACCGTCTCCCACGAGCTCCGCACGCCGCTGACCTCGATCATCGGGTACCTGGAGCTCATCGAGGAGGGGCACGACGACGGGGAGTACGACCTGCCCGACGAGGTCCACGGGCAGATCGAGGTGGTGGCCCGCAACGCCTCGCGGCTGCTCGCCCTCGTCTCCGACCTGCTCACCACGGCCCAGCACGCCTCGGGCACCCTCGCGCTGCGCATGACGGCTGGCCGGCTCGACGAGATCACCCAGCAGTCGGTCGACGGTGTGGCCGACAGGGCGCGGGCCCGCGGGGTCGCGCTGCGCGTCGACGTCCGGCCCACGCCCGAGCAGCTGCTCGACAGGGCACGGATCACCCAGGTCCTGGACAACCTGTTCTCGAACGCCCTCAAGTACACCCCGCGCGGCGGGACCGTCGAGATCGACGTGAACGCCCACAGCGACCACACGTCACTGCGGGTCCGGGACACCGGGATCGGCATGAGCGAGAGCGACGTGAGGTCGCTGTTCGCGAAGTTCTTCCGCGCAGAGTCGGCGCGCAGGGCTGCGATCCCGGGTGTCGGGCTCGGGCTGGTGATCTGCAAGGCGATCGTGGAGGGGCACGGCGGGACGATCGTCGTCGACTCGTCGCTCGGGCAGGGCAGCACCTTCGAGGTGCGGCTCCCGCTCGCAGCTCCCGCGCAGGCCGGTCCTTCGCAGGCAGGATGACTGCCACGTATCTCGACCAGTGGGGTCTGGTCCAGGACGGGCGGCCCGTCGAGACCCCGTCGAGCGTGCTCATGCCTGTCCGCCGCGGCGACGAGCGCGCGATGCTCAAGGTCGCCCGCGTCGACGAGGAGCGTCGGGGCGGCGGGGTCATGGCCTGGTGGGCGGGCCGGGGCGCTGTGCGCGTCCTCGAGCACGACGACACCGCCGTGCTGCTCGAGCGCGCCGTCGGCCCGAGGTCGCTCGCGATCCCCGTGGCGACAGGTCTCGGGACCGCCGGGTGGGAGCGCGACGACGCGCACGCGACCGAGGTGCTGTGCGAGATGGCCCGCACCCTGCACGCCGTGGACGCGGCCGAGCCGGACCGCCCACCGGGTGTCGCGCCGCTCGACCGATGGTTCCGCGACCTGCTGGCTGTCGAGGGCACCCTGCGGGGCTTCCTCCACCGCAGCGCCGTGACGGCGCGGGAGCTGCTGGCGGACCCGTGGGACGAGACCGTCCTGCACGGCGACCTGCACCACGGCAACGTCCTGGACACCGGCACCGTGCAGTCCGCGCAGTGGCGCGCGATCGACCCCAAGGGGCTCGTCGGCGAACGCGGCTTCGACTACGCCAACATCTTCTGCAACCCCACGCCCGAGGTCGCGGTGAGCCCCGGACGGCTCGAGCGTCAGGTCGAGGTGATCAGCGCCGCGGCCGACCTGGACCGCGACCGTCTGCTGCGCTGGGTGGTCGCATGGACGGGTCTGTCGTACGTCTGGCACACGAGCGAGGGGACCGGGCTCCACGGGCCGAGCCCGAGCGCCACGGCGGTCCTCACGGTCGGTCGCGCCGCCGAGCAGCTGCTGCGAGACGGTCAGCACCCGGCGCGGTGAGCCAACATCCCCGTCAGCGCCCGTCGCGGTCGGCGAGCTTGGCGAGCATCTGGTTGTACTCGTCCATCTCGACGTCGCCGTCACGGTCGACCTTGCGGTCGCGGCGCTTGGCCACACGGTCGTCGTCGCGCGACCACGAGAGCGCGACGAAGACCGCGAGCAGGACTGTCGGGATCTCGCCGACACCCCACGCGATGCCACCGCCGGTCTGCTGGTCGGCGATCGCGCTCTCGCCCCACGGGCGCCCCATGAGGCCGAACCACTCGGGGACCATGAGGATCTCGCCGCTCATGAGTGTCACGCCGAAGAAGGCGTGGAAGGCCATGGTCGCGAGCAGCAGCAGGAGCCGCTGCGCGTGCGGCGGGCGCGAGGGCCCCGGGTCGATGCCGATCAGCGCGTTCGCGAAGAAGTAGCCGGCCATCGTGAAGTGCACGGTCATGAGGATGTGCCCGATGTGGGTCGACAGCGCGTACTCGAAGGCCGGGGTGTAGTAGAAGATCACCATCGACCCCGCGAAGTTCAGCGCGGCCACGATCGGGTGCGCGAAGAACCGTCCGTAGTGCGAGTGGATGATGATCAGCAGCCACTCGCGGGGTCCCCGGGTGCCGTCCTTGCGGGCCGGCAGCGCGCGGAGCGCGAGCGTCATGGGAGCGGCACTGACCAAGAAGATCGGCACGACCATCGCCAGGACCATGTGCTGGAGCATGTGGGCGCTGAACAGGACCGCGCCGTAGACGACGGGCCCGCCGTTGGTCACCCAGAACATCACGAGCATGCCGACCACCCACGAGAGGGTGCGCCAGACCGACCACGCGTCGCCGCGCCTGCGCAGCCGCAGGACCCAGCGCAGGTAGACGACCAGCCCGGCGACGCACGCGAAGCCGAGCAGCACGTCCCAGCGCCACTCGGTGAACCAGCGCGCGACCGTGGGCTCGGGCGGGAGCTCGTGCCCGGTGATGAGGTAGGCGGGGCTGGGGTCGGTCGGCGGGGCGTTGTCGTCGGGCGGGTTGGTGCCACCGAGCGCCACGGCGGCACCGCTCACGGCGCCCATGACGAGCAGCTCGGCGCAGGCCAGGCGCCAGAAGAGACCCGTGGTCTTCGGCGAGGCGGGGGTGGTGTCGGCCGCACGGGCGGCCGTCGTCGCCGTCGCACCGACGGCCGTGACAGCACCGAGGCGTCCGACGACCCACTGCCTGTGCGCCCACCCGAAACCGCCGAGCACCAGGAACAGGGCGGTCTTGGTCAGGACCAGCACCCCGTAGTCGGTGCTCAGCCCGGAGACCCCGCCGAGCCGCACCGCGGCATTGACGAGGCCGGAGAGGGCGACGAGCACGAAGCACCAGGACGCGACGGGCGAGAACCTCGAGACGGTGACCGCGAGCGCCTCGCCGTCGAGAGCCCGGCGCACCCGCAGCAGCGCGATCGAGGCAAGCATGCCGATCCACAGACCGGCCCCGACGAGGTGCATGAACATCGAGGACACGGCCAGCTCGTGGCTGGTCGAGCCTGAGGCGTGCCCCATGAGCGACTGGATGACGAGCGGCACGAGGGCGAGCACGAGGGTCCAGGCAGCGCCTGTCGGTGTGGTGACGAGCAGCGCGAGGACCGCGACGACCGCCACGATGAGCGCGATCGCGAGCAGCGCCCGCCCCGAGGGGATCTGCGTGAGGTACACGCCGAGCTGTTCGCCGAAGCCCTCGGCGGAGAGCGTCAGGCCGACGGTGTTCGCGCCTGTGAGCACCACGCGGGCGAGGGCGCAGACCGCCCACACGCCTGCTGCGGCTCCGGCCGTGCTCAGCGCGGTGTCGAGCGCGCGGCCGGGTCGCACGACGAAGACCGCGAGCATCAGGGACCCGAGGGTCACCGCGAGCGACAGCTCGGTGAGGACCGTGGTGAGCGGCAGGCCCCACCGGACGACGGGCCCGGGGTCCTGCAAGAGCTGAGAGGCGAAGGCAGCGGAGAACACCCCGCCGAGGGCGAGGGCGACGATCGCGACCAGCACGGCGAGGGGAAGGGTCAAGGTCAGCGACCTGGGGGCTGCGGGGACCACCTGGGCAGCGTCCTGCGCACCGCGCGAGGAGGTCGGGCGGTGGGTGGAGGGGCGCTGCGCCCGGGTGCGGTCCTGCTGTCCTGCGGTCACGTCTCCAGGGTAGTTCGGGCGGCTGAGAGCGGCGGACCGGCGGGAGCCGGTGCTGTGGACGAGGACGCTCCTGCACAGGGTTCGCGCTGCTCCTATGGGTACCTGAGCATGGGGAGCGCGGTCCATCGCGCGGACCCGCCCAGAGCACCTCCCGCTGGCATACTGAAGGCCGCTCCCGACGAAAGGCGTCACCCCATGAGTGCAGGTGAAGGCGGCATCACCCCCGCTGACCTCGACAAGGCCTCGACCCTGCTGCACAGGGTCGCGACGGTCTTCGACCAGAAGGTCGTCGGGCAGGAGTCGCTGCGCACGGCGCTCGTCAGCACGCTCATCACGGGCGGGCACATCTTGCTCGAGTCTGTGCCGGGCCTGGCGAAGACGACCGCTGCCGAGACCCTCGCGGCGTCGGTCGGCGGCAGCTTCCACCGCATCCAGTGCACGCCGGACCTCATGCCGAACGACATCGTCGGCACGCAGATCTACAACTACGGCGAGGGCTCCTTCACCACCCAGCTCGGGCCCGTCCACGCGAACCTCGTGCTGCTCGACGAGATCAACCGGTCGAGCGCGAAGACCCAGTCCGCGATGCTCGAGGCGATGCAGGAGCGCCAGACCTCGATCGGCGGTGTCGAGTACAAGCTGCCCGACCCCTTCATGGTGCTCGCGACGCAGAACCCGATCGAGGAGGAGGGCACCTACGTCCTCCCCGAGGCGCAGATGGACAGGTTCCTCGTCAAGGAGGTCCTCACCTACCCCGCGGCGTCGCACGAGGTCGAGATCCTCGAGCGTGTCGCGTCGGGCCGTCAGAGCGCACCGATCACGGCCGAGCCGGTCTCGCTCGACGACGTGAGGTTCTTGCAGGGCCTCGTCGACGACGTGTACGTCGACGCCTCGATCAAGCGCTACATCGTCGACGTCATCAACACGAGCCGCTGCGGCGGTCCGCGCCCGGTCCCTGGGCTCGCGGCCCACGTGCGGGTCGGCGCGAGCCCTCGCGGCAGCATCGCGCTCATGCGCGTCGCACAGGCGCTCGCGATCCAGTCGGGCCGCAGCTTTGTCATCCCGGACGACGTCAAGGCGACCCGGCACGCGGTGCTCCGCCACCGTCTGGTCCGCACCTTCGACGCCCTCGCGAACAACGTGCAGCCGGAGCAGCTCATCGACGCGATCTTCGACGCAGTCCCGACCCCGTAGGCCCTCTCATGGACTCCACCTCACGGCTCGCGCAGGTCAGGGCGAGGCTCGACCTCCCCCTCGCACGCCGTGCGTCGGGGCTGCTCGAAGGACGCCACCGCTCGATCCTCAAGGGGCACGGGCAGGACTTCGACGACCTCTCGCTCTACACACCGGGCGACGACGTCGGCGACATCGACTGGAAGTCGAGCGCCCGCGCGGGCATCCCGGTGATCCGGCGCTTCGCGCGGCAGTCCAACCTCAACCTGGTGATCGTCGCGGACACCGGCCGCAACATGGCGGCCCTCGCTGCGGGCGGCGAGGAGAAGTCCGAGGTCGCCGTCTTCATGGCCTCCCTCGTGGCGTATTTGGCGCGCGACCGTGGGGACAGGGTCGCGCTCGTCGCGGGCGACGCGGAGCGGCTGGTCCAGCGGCCCCCGCGCTCGAGCACGCAAGAGCTCGAGCTCATGCTGCACGTCCTCGCGGGTGCCTACGACGTGGACGCCCCGGCGAGCGACCTCAACAGGCCGCTCGAGCGGGCGATGAACGCGTTCCAGCGTCGGTCGCTCATGCTCGTCATCACCGACGAGGCGCGGCCCGAGCCTGGCCACGAGCAGCTGCTCCGCCAGCTGCGGGTGCGCCACGAGGTGATGGTGCTCGCGGTGGCCGACGCCTCTGCGCTCACGCTCACCGGCGGCGCGACGAGCAAGCCTGTCCGCGACGTCGACGCCGACCTCCAGCTGCCCCCCTTCCTGCAGCGCCGTCGGGCGCTCCAGGCCTCGGGCGAGCAGGTGGTGCGGGCGCGGCGCGACATGGTCGCCGAGCTGCTGCGCCGCCAGCAGATCCACGGGATGACCGCCACGGGCTCCGACCACGCGGTCGTCCAGCTCATCGACCTGCTGGGGAGGCAGAAGCGTGCCGATCGATGACCTCGTCGGGCCCCAGGCCTTCAGCCCGTGGTGGGCGATCACCGGTGTGCTCGTCATCGCCCTCCTCGCCGCCTGGGTGATCGTCGTGCTCGTGCTCACCCGGCACCGTCCGCCGGCCCCGCAGCCGCAGGACCCGAGCACGGTCCTGTCCCCCGGCGCCGACCCCTTCCGCGACCTGCGGACCACGTACCTCTCGCAGGTGGACGAGGCGAGCCGCGCCTTCCACGCCGGGGAGATCGACGTCCGTGAGCTGCACCTGCGCCTGAGCACGATCGTGCGCGGCTTCGCCGGGAAGCGACGCGGTGTCGACACGACGGTCATGACCCTGACCGACATCGAGCGGCTCACGGGTGCGGGGAGCCTGGCGACCCTCATCGCGTACTACTACCAGCCCGCGTTCTCCGAGGCCACGACGGCTACGGGCGTGGAGAGCATCGACGGAGCGAGGACGGTGATCACGACGTGGTGAACGCAGAGAGCATGCTCGCAGACGGGCTGGTCGCAGCAGCGCAGACGGTCGCTGGCCTCGTCGCCGCGCCCCAGGACCTCGCCGCCGAGTCGGTCACCTCGTCGATCGTGTGGCCCTGGGTGGTCCCCGTCGTGGTCGTCGTCGTCGTGGTGGTCGGCGTGGTCGCCTGGTACCTCACGCACCGTCCCCACCCGGTCAAGGACGAAGAGGCCGTCTGGGTCGCGAACTCCGGCTACGTGGAGCACATCCCGCAGATGACGTCGTGGGTGCGCCGCTACAGGGCGCTCCAGTGGGCAGGCGTCGGTGCGGTCCTCGTCGCGGCGGTCGCCGCAGGGTTCCTCGCGGCGCGGCCCGTCGACATCACGACGAGCCAGGGCAAGCTCGCCACCCGCGACATCGTGCTGTGCCTCGACGTGTCGGGCTCGATGATCGAGTACGACCAACAGGTGGTCGACGTGTTCTCCGAGCTGGTCGACAGCTTCGAGGGTGAGCGGATCGCCCTGTCGATCTTCAACTCGACGTCGCGGACCGTCTTCCCGCTGACCGACGACTACACGCTCGTCCGCGAGCAGCTCGAAGAGGCCAAGGCGGCCCTCGACCCGCGGCTGCTCGAGTCCGACGACATGGAGCTCGTCGACAGGTACCTGCGGCTGACCGCGGGGACCCTGGGCAGCATGGAGGGCTCGTCGCTCATCGGCGACGGCCTCGCGAACTGCTCGCTGCTGTTCGACCAGGGCGACTCCGAGCGGTCCAGGTCGATCATCCTGGCCACCGACAACGACCTGCTCGGCACGCCGATCTACACCCTCCAGCAGGCTGTTGACCTCGCGAGCTCGCGTGACGTGACGGTCAACGGCCTGTACGGGGCGGCCGAGGGCGAGTCCGCGGACAGCCCTCGTGCCAAGGAGTACGGAGAGGCCCTCGAGGGCGCCGGCGGGATGTACTTCTTCAGCGACGACCCGCGCGCCGTCGAGGCGATGGTCGCCGACGTCCAGTCCCAGCAGGCCGTCGACCTCGACGCCGCCCCCGAGATCTCGCAGGCGGACAAGGCCGGGCCGTGGCTCTGGGTCGCGCTCGTCGGTGTGACCCTGCTCGTCCTCGTCCAGTGGAGGTTGCGCGAATGAGCCTGCACCCGCTCCTGCCCGTCGCTGTCCTCCTCGTCGTGGTCCTGCCGCTGCTCGTCGTCACGGCGGTCCTCGCCGTGCGCGGTCTGCGTGCCGGGTCGTCGACGGGCCGCGCCCAGGCCGCCGCGTGGACCGTGAGGTTCTTCCTCGTGCTCGTGGTCGGCGTCATGGGCCTCGGCCCTAGCGTCCCGCGCACCTCGACGGACTCCGCGGCCGCGGCCGTCGACGTGTTCTTCGTCGTGGACCGCACAGGGTCCATGGCCGCCGAGGACTACGACGGCCAGACCAAGCGCCTCGACGGCGCGAAGGCCGACATCCTCAGCGTCGTCGACGAGATCCCCGGCGCCCGCTACTCGATCATCTCCTTCGACTCCCAGGCGACCCGTCAGCTGCCGCTCACGACAGACACCCGCGCGGTGAGGTCCTGGACCGAGACGACCGACCGGGAGCTGACGTACAGGTCGCGCGGGTCCCTCGTGGACCGCCCGCTCGACGAGCTCGGTCGCGCGCTCCAGGGCTCGGTCGAGCAGCGGCCCGCGAACGTGCGGCTGGTGTTCTTCCTCAGCGACGGCGAGAACACCGCCAAGGGCCAGCGCGCCTCCTACGCCGACCTCGCCCCGCTCGTCGACGGCGGCGCCGTCTTCGGCTACGGCACCGAGGAGGGCGGCCAGATGCGGTCGCTCGACTTCTCGGGCGACGGCGACATCGAAGAGGGCGACTACATCGTCGACTACGCGACAGGGTCCCCGGGGATCTCCAAGCTCGACCCGGCCGAGCTCCAGGCTGTCGCCGACGAGCTCGGTGTCCCGTACCTGCACCGCACGGCTCCTGGCCCGACGACCGAGGTGACGGCCGGGATCGACCCCGACGTCATCGCGACCGACGGGCGCCGGGCCGTGACGTCCTACCAGCCCCTGCTGTGGCCCTTCGCGGTCGTTCTCACCCTGCTGCTCGGCCTCGAGGTGTGGGGGTCTGGACGGCGCATCGGACGAAAGGTGGGGCTTACGCATGGCTGAGAGCACAGGACCTGAGCAGGCACCCCAGCACCCCGACTGGCCTGCCACAGGCATCAAGCGCACGAAGACGGAGCCCGACCTCCCGACCCACGCCTCCAGGCGGTCTGCGCGCGGGGGTGCCGCCAGGCCCCAGGGAACCGGTGCGCCCACGACGTCCGCAGCCGAGGCCGCGACGGCCCGCGACCACCTCGCGCACCAGGCCGCCGAGCGTGCCGCCCGCGAGGCTGCCGACGCGAGCCTGCAGGCACGTCGTGCCCGGCTGCGCCGACGCCGGAACCTGCTGCTGTGGTCGTCGCCGCTGATGGTCGTGGCCCTCGTGGTCGTCGGCAAGGCGCTGTCTGTCCCGATCATCGCCAACGGTGCGAAGGACAGCTTCGACGAGCAGGGCTACGTCGAGGCTGCCGCGGACTACCACCGCCTGCAGACGTGGGACGTGGCCGAGCAGTGGAAGGTGTCCTTCAACGAGGGCACCTCGCTGCTGGCCGCCGGAGACCTCGACCCTGCCGAGACGCTCCTCGACCAGGCGCTGTCCGAGGCCCCCGCGATGCCCGAGGACCTCACCCCGTACTCGGACGCCGAGCTGCGCGAGCTGCCGGCCTGCCTGGTGCGGACCAACCTCGCCGTCCTGCACGAGACGCGCGCCGAGGGCAAGCACACCGACGCCGACGCGCTCGTGGAGGAGATGAAGGAAGAGCAGGAAGCGCTCGACTCCCTCGGTCCTGACGGTCCGACCGACGGGTCGGCCGCCCCCGACCCCGAGCCCTTCCGTCTCGACGCGATCGCCACGTACCTCGAGGCCGAAGAGCTGTACAGGACGGCCAACGCCGTGCGGATCGAGGGCGGGTGCCCCGACGTGGACGAGTCGCGCGAGCGTGCGACGGGCCGGGAGACCGAGGCTCGCGAGAAGCGCGAGGCCCTCGAGAACCCGCCGCCCCCGCAGGGTGGTGGCGGCGAGGACGACCAGACCGACCCGCCCCCGGAGGGCGAGGAGGGCGAGCCGCCCCCGCCGGACCCCGCCGAGCAGGAGCGCCAGGAAGAGCTCCAGGAGCGCGCGAAGGACGCCGAGCTCGACAAGCAGCAGCAGGAGGGATACACGGACGACGGCGAGCCCTTCGACGGAGGTACGCCACAATGGTGAGCGTGACCGATGACGTGAGCACACCGACGACCATCCGCTCCAACTGGGCGGGGAACCTCGAGTACAGGGCAGCCCGGCTGCTCCGGCCGACGACCCTCGAGGAGGTGCGCGAAGCCGTCACGGCCGGTGGCCCAGTGCGGGCTGTCGGGTCGAGGCACTGCTTCAACGACATCGCGGACACGACGGGGACGCACCTGAGCCTCGAGAGCTTCGAGCCCGTGGACGCGAGCACGCTGACCGTCGACACCGACGCCCACGGGGCGACCACGGTGACGGTCTCGGGCGGTGCCCGCTACGGCGACCTCGCGACGGCGCTCTACGCGCACGGCTACGCGGTGCCCAACCTCGCGTCCCTGCCGCACATCAGCGTCGCCGGGGCGATCGCGACCGCGACCCACGGCTCGGGCGTGACCAACCAGGGCCTCGGCGGTGCTGTCGTGGCCCTCGAGATCGTCACCGCGACGGGCGAGGTCCTGACGGTCCGGCGCGGCGACGGTGCTGCGGAGACCTCCGGGGACGCAGGCTCGGACGCAGCCGCAGGCTCGGCCGGCGCCGCTGAGCTCGATGCCGACGTCGACGACGCGCCCCTGCCCTTCGACGCGGCCGTCGTGCACCTGGGTGCGCTCGGCATCGTCACCCGCGTGACCCTCGCGGTCGAGCCGACCTTCGACGTCCGCCAGGACGTGTTCGTCGACCTCCCGTGGGAGGCCTTCGAGCGTGACGCGGACGCCGTGCTCGGCGCGGCGTACTCGGTGAGCGTCTTCACCACGTGGCGCGACGACGCGATGGACCAGGTGTGGCTCAAGAGCCGCGTCGACGAGATCGGGACCCGTCCGGGGGGTGCGCTGGCCCTCGGCGAAGACTTCCACGGAGCCCGCCGCTCCCCCGTGCCGCTCCACCCGCTGCCGGGGATCTCGGCCGAGAGCTGCACCGAGCAGCTCGGTGTGGCCGGCCCCGCGCACGAGCGTCTGGCCCACTTCAAGATGGACTTCACCCCGAGCAACGGTGACGAGCTCCAGAGCGAGTACATCGTCCCGCGCGAGCACGCCGTGGCGGCAGTCGCGGCGGTGCGTGCCCTGCGCGAGCAGATCGTGCCGCTGCTCCAGGTGACCGAGATCCGCACGATGGCGGCCGACGGCTTCTGGCTCAGCCCGAGCGGCGCGCAGGACTCCGTCGGCATCCACTTCACGTGGTTGCAGCGCCAGCCCGAGGTCGAGGCGCTGCTGCCCGTGATCGAGGCCGCGCTCGCGCCCTTCGACGCCCGCCCGCACTGGGGCAAGCTCTTCACGACAGACGCGGCGCGCCTGGCCGAGCTGTACCCGCGGCTGCCCGAGCTCCGCGCCCTCGCGGCCCGTCTCGACCCCGAAGGTGTGCTGCGCAACGACTACCTGGACCGGGTGCTCGGCTAGACGGCTAGGGGTTCTCGGCACGTACCCGGGCGCCGGGGCGTCCGGACCAGGCAGCCAGCCGCGCCTGGCACAGCGTGCCGAGCCCCAGCCCGCGACGTAGCGTGGCTGGCATGGATCTGACGAAGTATGGCCACGCCTGCGTGGTGCTCAGCAAGGACGGGCGCAGGCTCGTCATCGACCCAGGAGCCTTCACCGAGGACGGCGTGATCGGCGACGCAGAGGCCGTGCTCGTGACGCACGAGCACCCTGACCACCTGAGCGTCGAGGCTCTCGACGCCGCGTGGGCGCAGAACCCCGGCCTGCGGGTGTGGACGACGGCTGCAGTCGCAGAAGTCCTCGGCGACCGGGACGGTCGGGTCACGGCCGTCACCGACGGGGACACGTTCACGGCGGCCGGCTTCGACGTCACCGCTGTCGGCGAGTGGCACGCGGTGATCCACCCCGACGTCCCGCGCATGCAGAACGTGGGCTTCGTGGTCGACGGCACGGTGTTCCACCCGGGCGACGCCTTCACCATGCCCGGCCGCCCTGTCGAGACGCTGCTGACCCCGGCCCACGCGCCGTGGTCCAAGCTGCAGGAGATCATCGACTGGGTGCGGGCGGTGAGCCCCGTCCGGACCGTCTCGGTCCACGACGGCGCTCTCAACGACCGCGGACTCGGCCTGGTCAACCGGATGCTCGGCGCCGGTGGCCCTGGCACCGGGGCGGAGCACCTGGTGCTCGCCTCGGGCGAGACTGTCAGGCTGCCGTAGCAGCAGACGACCCGCGCGGGGAGCGCCCGCGCGGGTCGTCTGTGGAGTCGGCTCTGCTCAGAACACAGGCTTCCCGCCGGTCACGCCGATGACCGTGCCGGACACGTAGCTCGCGTCGGGCGAGGCGAGGAACACGTACGCCCCGGCGAGCTCGCCCGGCTGGCCCATGCGGCCGAGCGGGGTGTCCTGGCCGAAGCTCTTGACCTTCTCCTCGGGCATGGTCGAGGGGATCAGCGGCGTCCAGATCGGTCCTGGCGCCACGGCGTTGACGCGGATGCCCTCAGGCCCGAGGTCGCCCGCGAGGTTGACCACGAGGTTGTTGAGCGCGGCCTTGGTCGAGGCGTAGTCGAGGAGCGCCTCCGAGGGCTGGTACGCCTGGATGGAGGTGGTGACGATGATCGACGCACCACTCTCCAGGTGCGGCCTGGCCGCCTGGATCAGCCACAGCGTCCCGAAGACGTTCGTCTCGTAGACGCGGCGGACCTGCTCGGGCGAGTAGTCCTCGAGCCCGCCCGGCTGGGCCATCTGGTACGCGGCGTTCGCCACGAGCAGGTCGATCCCGCCGAGCTCGCGGACGACCTGCTGCACGAGCGCGTCGTTGGCAGCCGGGGTGCGGACGTCGACCTCGACGGCCAGGCCGCGGACACCTTCGGCCTCGACCAGCGCGAGGGTCTGCGCGGCGTCGTCACGCTCTTCGGGCAGGTGGCCGATCGCCACGTCCGCGCCCTCGCGGGCGTAGGCGATGGCGACGGCGCGGCCGATGCCGGAGTCACCGCCGGTGATGAGGGCTCGCTTGCCCTTCAGCCGGCCGTGACCGACGTAGGACGTCTCGCCGTGGTCAGGGGTGGGGTCGAGGGCCGAGGTGGCCCCGGGCCACCGGAGGTCTGTGGTCGTGGGTGTGGTCTCGTCGCTCATGCGTCCACGCTAGGCGCAGGCCCGGAGCCTCGCACGGCGGCCGGTGTGGACGTGGGCGCGGGTGGTCACCGTCGTCTGTGGGCACACCGCCACAGCTCAGCCCTCGCCGCCGAGCGTCCCCGTGAGCCGCGCGTGCCGGGCTGCCGAGACGTCGTCGAGCCCGCGGATCGTCACGGTCGTGCCGCGGCGGGCGTACCGGGTGGTGATCGCGTCGAGGGTCGCGACCGTCGACGCGTCCCACACCTGCGCGCCGGAGAGGTCGACGACCACCTCGGACGGGTCGCGGGCGTAGTCGAACCTGGACACGAGGTCGTTGGACGACGCGAAGAACAGCGCCCCGGTCACCGTGTACACGCGGGCACCCGAGGGGTCGTCCGAGACGACCACGTCGGTCAGGTGGGCGACCCGGCGGGCGAACAGCAGCGTCGCGACGAGGACGCCGGTGACCACCCCGATCGCGAGGTTGTGCGTGGCCACGACCACCGCGACGGTGACGACCATCACGGCGGTCTCGCTCTTGGGCATGCGCCGCAGCGTCGAGGGCCGCACGGAGTGCCAGTCGAAGGTGCCGACCGAGACCATCACCATGACCGCGACGAGGGCGGCCATCGGGATCACGGCGACCACGTCGCCGAGGCCGACCACGAGCGCGAGCAGGAACACCCCGGCGAGGAAGGTCGAGATGCGGGTGCGGGCCCCGGAGGCCTTCACGTTGATCATGGTCTGGCCGATCATCGCGCAGCCGCCGATGCCGCCGAAGAACCCGGTGATGACGTTCGCGGCGCCCTGGCCCCACGCCTCGCGGGTCTTGTCGGAGTGGGTGTCGGTGACCTCGTCGACGAGCTTGGCGGTCATGAGCGACTCGAGGAGCCCGACGACGGCCATCCCGAGCGCGTAGGGGGCGATGATCCGCAGGGTCTCGAGTGTGAGCGGGACGTCGGGCAGGAAGAGGGTCGGCAGCGAGTCGGGCAGCGCACCCTCGTCCCCGACGGTCGGGACGTGGACGGCGAAGACGACCGTCGCGGCTGTCAGCAGCACGATGGTGACGAGCGGCGCGGGCACGGCCGTCGTCAGCCTGGGCAGCAGCACGAGGATCGCGATCGCGGCCAGCACGAGCGGGTAGACGAGCAGCGGGACGTCGACGAGGTGCGGTACCTGCGCGATGACGATGAGGATCGCGAGCGCGTTGACAAAACCGACCATGACCGACCGCGGGATGAAGCGCATGAGCCGTGCGACGCCGAGGACCGCGAAGAGCACCTGGACGACCCCGGCGAGGATGACCGTCGCGACGAGGTAGTCGACCCCGTGCTCCCGGGCCACGGGGGCGATGACGAGGGCCACGGCGCCCGTCGCCGCGGAGATCATCGCGGGGCGCCCGCCGAGGAAGGCGATCGAGACGGCCATGGTGAAGGAGGCGAAGAGCCCGAGCCGCGGGTCCACGCCCGCGATGATCGAGAAGGAGATGGCCTCGGGGATGAGCGCGAGCGCGACGACGAGCCCGCCGAGGACCTCGGTGCGCAAGCGGCGCGGCGAGCGCAGCGCGGCGCGGACGGAGTGCGCGGCGTCCGCCTCGGGCGGCGCGGCCGGGCGGGGCGCGGTGGGGTGCTGAGGAAGATCTGGCACGGGGGTCCTCACGGGGTGCTGGGCGCGCGGGCACGAGGCGGGCGGCGAGCGAGGGAAGATGGGTGGTCGGCAGACGACCGACGAGACTCTACCCTAACGTCAGGGTAGGGTCGTCAGACGCCCGGCGAGGGCGACGGCAAGGAGACGACGACTGATGACCGCCCCCGAGGCACACGACGCGGCGCACGAGCAGGGCTCGGCGAGGACGGCGACGCCGACGATGCACATCGGCGCCCTCGCAGAGCGCACCGGCATGTCGCTGCGCACCCTGCGGCACTACGACGAGACCGGTCTGCTCAAGCCGTCGGGTCGTTCGGAGGGCGGCTTCCGCCTCTATACCGACGACGACCTCGCACGCCTCCTCGTCATCCGCCGCATGAAGCCTCTCGGCTTCAGCCTCGACGAGATGGCCGACCTGCTCGAGGTCGTCGACCAGCTCCGCGCCGGCGCAGGAGGCACGGACGGCGCCGGCAGTAGCGGCAGTGGCGGCAGTAGTGGCAGTGCCGACAGCACCAGCGGTGCTGAAGACGCCGACGGCGTCGACAGCGCCGCAGACACCCACGGCTCGCTGCGCGCGCGGCTCGACGCCTACGTCGAGTCGGCCCAGGAGCGCCGCGCAGAGCTCGCCCGCAAGCTCGACATGGCCGACGAGTTCATCGCGCTGCTGCGCGGCACGTAGGCGGACCGCTGCGCAGCACGCATGCCGTCCGCAGCGAGGCGCGCACGCGGTCCGCTGCGCAGCACGGAGGCAGTCCGCAGCCGACCGAGCTGTCCGGCCGCCACGACCTCAGCCACTCCTACGACCGCACGCTCAGAGAGAGAACAGCATGCAGCGCAGACCCCAGAAGAACCCTCTGGGCCCGGGCCGACCTCGAGGGGCCTACCCGATAACGAGCGCGGCCCGGCGGTTGCCGCTCGACGCGTGGCTCGCCGTCCCTCCAGGACCCACCAGTCCCGGTGCGTCCGACACCGTCCTGCGATCCATGGCGTCGAACTACGGGATGATGCGCGGTCTCGCCGCCGTCTGCCTGGGGACGTCCGGCGTCCTGGTCGCCGGGTCGATCCTGGCAGTCCTGACCGAGACCCGCGGTCCGGCACCGTGGCTGCTGCTCGCGGCCGCAGTCCTCGGGATCTGCGGCTTCGTGACGCTCCGCGGTCGCACGGTGCGCAGTGTGCCGTCCGACTCGCCGGCCGCCTACCGCGGAGCGGGGACGGTCTCGTCGGGTGTCGGCGCCGGCCTGATGATGGGCGCGGTGCTCTCCGCGATCGCGCTGCCTCTGACCGCGCCGTCCTTCCAGGAGGGCGCCGCTGACGTGGCAGCAGCGCTCGCCCTCCACGCACTGATCATCGCCCAGGCCTTGTGCGTCTTCGCCGTCCCGGCCTGGTTCGTCCAGCATGCCGTCCGTGACTTCCGGGCCGCGGTGCTGCGCGACCCTCACCTGTACGCCAGCCTCGACCAGCTGTCCCGGACGTGGGACGCACCGTACGAGACCCGCGAGTTCGGCCCGCTGTAGCCTGCACGACCACCCGGCGAGCGGGTGAAAATCTCGCCAGAGACCCTCGCCCCACTCGTGCCACGCAACGGCGCGTCACCCGGTCGGCATCCGTCTGCCCCTGGTCGCTGACCTGCCTGATCGCGCCGCTCCCGATCCCCACGCCACCTCCCTCCCCTTCACCCGCACCCCAGGGCACACTGGCGACGCGCGCACCCGCGTCCGCCTTGTGACATGGCACACATCACAGACCCGTCGTAGCGTGGGCTGATCACTCCGGGGGGAGAGTCGTCCCTCCGGACTCATCGCTGGAGACGACCATGGCTGCCACGGAACCCCGGGGCGCCACGCACGCACCGGGTGCTGGCGCCAGACGCTGGCTCGGTCGCGGCCTCACGAGCCTCGGGGCCCTCACCGTCGCCGGTGGTCTTGCCGTCGCCCTCTCCTCCTCGGCCCAGGCCGACGAGACGACTCCCCCGGCGGGCCCCGCTCAGGGCCTCCTCGTGCAGGGAGTCGTAGACCTCGGGGCCGGGGTCGGCGATCTCGGAGACGCGCTCGCCGGAGCCGTCGGAGGTATCACCGCACCGGTGACCGACGTGGTGACGGGGGTCGTGCAGGGTGTCGTGGCCCCGGCCGCGCCGGCCCCAGCGCCGCAGACCCCACCACCGCCACCCCCAGCCGCCCCGGCGCCGCCCGTCGCGGCACCTCCGGCAGCTCCGTCTCCCTCATCGCCGCCTCCCTCAGCCCCGCACGCCGTCGAGCAGCCCGCTGCTCCGGTGGTCGACGCCGTGGTCACCCCGGTGACGCAGGGCGTGGCCCCCGTAGTCAGCGCTGTCGTCGAGCCCGTCACGGACCTCGCGGCACCCGTCGTCGACGCGACGGCTCCGGTCGTCGGCACGGTCGTGGACGCTGTGCTGACAGGCGCCGACCCCGTCCTGGACACCGTCCTCACGCCCGTCGGCGAGGCTGTCTCGCCGGTCGTCGAAGACGTCGTCCTCCCCGTCCTGGACCCTGCGGTCGACGCGCTGGGCCCCGTCTCCGGCGCCGTCGGTGCAGTGCTCCCGCCCGTCCTCGCCCCCCTCGTGCCTGTCGTCTCCCCTGTGGTCGGGGCGGTCCTGCCGCCTGTCCTCGGGGTGCTGACACCGGTGCTCGACGTGGTCGCGCCCGTCGCGGCGGTCCTGACCCCCGTGACAGACGTCCTGGTCCCCGTCGTCGACGCGCTGTCACCCGTCGTGACCCCGGTCGTCGACCCGGTGATCGACGTGGTCGGCCCGCTGCCGCCTGTCGTGCTTCCACCGCCGCCTGGTAGCCCAGGGACCCCGCCTGGCTCGGGCACGGGCACGCCCCCAGCCGCCGACCCGGAGAGCTCTGACTCCTCCACGTCCACGACGGTCCCGCCAGCCGCCACAGGTCCTGAAGACGCGCGTGCCGCGATGGGATCGTCGGAGGCGCCGGCTCTCGGCGGAGAGACGCTCTCCAAGCACCGCGTGAGCGGCTCTCCCTTCGCCGCCGACCCCGCCGTCAGCGTCGCGGGCTCCGACCCGACCGCTCTCCCCTCCCCCGCCGCCGGCTCCTCCTCCGGGTCCGCATCAGCCCCCGCCGCACCCCGCCTCGGTGAGCCGATCCTCCCGACCCAGCCCGCGGCCCCCGCAGCCCCGTCGGCCCCCGGCTCGGCGTCCTCGACGTCACGGGCTCCCTGGGCGACCGACGCGATCCTCCCGACCGACCCGACCATGCCGCTGCTCGCGGCGTGGGTCCTCACCGCGGGCGACGTCGCCCCGTGGCAGGACGTCGCGCAGGACATCTCCGTAGCACCTGACTGAGCGGGCCCCGTCGACCCTCGTCGTCGACCACGCCCCGCAGCAGACCGACCGGTCTGCGCGCACGCTCTCACGTCAGGAACGAGCTCTCATGAACACGTACGTCAAGCGCGCTCTGCGCACCACGCTGCTCGCCAGCGGTATGGTGCTCGCAGGCACAGCAGCAGCCCACGCAGCAGACACCGACGGCATCGGGAACGGGTCGGAGGTGGTCGCGCCGGTGACAGTCGACGTCGACCTCTCCGGGCTGTCTCTCGGACTCCTGGGCGATGCGTCCAGCACCGTCGTCCAGCCGGCACCTGCGGCGCCCCCGCAGGCACCGCCTGCAGAGACCGGCCCTGTGGCCGAGCTCCCCGTCCAGGCACCGGCCGAGGCGACCCCGGTCGCCGAGCTAGCCCCGGCACCGGCACCGGCGACAGACGGCATCCTCAACGGGACGGACGTCGTCGCACCTGTCGACGTGGACGTCGATCTCTCCGGCATCGCCGTGGGCGGCATCGGAGACGCCGAGTCGACAGTCGTGACCCCGGCACCTGCGCCGGCGCCCGCGCCGGCACCGGCACCGGCACCGGCACCGGCACCTGCACCTGCGGCTCCCGCCACCAGCGAGACCGACGGGGTCCTCAACGGAACCGACGTCACCGCACCCATCGACGTGGACGTCGACCTCTCCGGCATCGCCATCGGCGGCATCGGAGACGCCGAGTCCACAGTCGTGACCCCGGCACCGGCACCAGCTTCCGCACCCGCACCCGCACCCGCACCCGCACCCGCACCCGCACCTGCACCTGCGGCTCCCGCCACCAGCGAGACCGACGGAATCCTCAACGGCACCGACGTCACCGCACCCATCGACGTCGACCTCGACCTCTCCGGACTCGCCCTCGGC
>Ga0247813_10000248_pt1 | contig 60238 bp, 59 predicted proteins | sample UWRJL169409C1_FD_180719 | JGI IMG/M metagenome (GOLD analysis project Ga0247813, IMG submission 180719) | Plant litter microbial communities from Arlington Agricultural Research Station in Wisconsin, United States - UWRJ-L169-409C-1 | ecosystem: Environmental > Terrestrial > Plant litter >... | reverse complement strand
ATCATTGTTCGAAAATGGATTTACTGCACCAAGTTCAGAAAAAATAAACGCTAATGCCGATATTTCGTCCTGGATCAATTATAGCGCTGCAATGACAAGTTTATATTCTATGTCCAATTATCCAATGACCATTTTTGGAGGTTATGATAAGTTTTTGCCTATGCAGAAAAGTTTTGGAAATTTTATAAAAGGTATTAATCTTGATTTTTATTTTGACAATAATAATGCGCGTGTAGAAGAAGTTGTCGAATATTCGCCGGAGCTTGCCGAAGTGGTGAGTAAAGTCACGAATAGAAAAATAAACAAGAATGTTTTTAATTATTTTCCTTCACAAAAGCCTTTGGGTTACATGTCGTATCATGTAAATACAAAAGCGGCGCTGGAAAATTTCCCGTCTCTAATGGCAGATATATTTCAAAGTCCAAAACTGGTAAAAGAAGATATTGCCGTTGTTACTGATTTAATTTCGACAATTGTTGATGAAGAAGCGACCGCAACACTTTTTGATGGTGATTTAAGTGCATTTTTATACGGTTTCAAGGAAATTGAAGTGATGACAAAATCATACGAATACGATGAAAACTATGAAGAGAAAGTAACCGATAAAAAGACTAAAAAATCAGTCCCGTTATTTTCTGTGATTTTTACTTCGACGCATCCTACTTTTGCTGATAAATTGATGCAGTTGGGCGTTCGCAAAAAAGTATTGGTGCAAAAAGACAATTACTATGTTGTTACCGGAACCAAAGAATACGGGGATATCTTTATCAAAAAAGACAAAGATGTTATTGTAATAGCCAATACACTGGACTATTTTAATGCCGGTAACGGTACATTTTCCGGCGAAGCCAAAAAAGATTTGAGGAAAAATTATATGTTTGGAAAACTAAATATGGCTGAACTAATAAATGCATTTGGTAAATCTGGCGAAGCTAACCCTGCGGATTTAGGGAAATTCAGCAAGTTTTCGGAACAATTTTCAGACATCACATTTGAATCTCCTAAAAAGTTAATCAACAATAAATTGGTTTTTGGATTTAAGTTAAACTCGTTGAAATCTGATAAAAATATCATTCTGCAAACTTTAGATTTAACTCAGGAATTAACTTCTAAATAGTTTAAATTATAAAAAGCAAATCCCCGAAAGTTCTCAATTTTCGGGGATTTTTTTTATTTATTAAAGAGTATTTGATTATGTGATCGAAGCAGCATAAATTTCTTTGATTGTCTTGCCCAATTTAGTATTAAAATCAGCATCAGACTGACCAGCTGAAAGACCTTCGGATAATGCTCGCGAGAAACTGGCAATCAATCCGTGGTTTTGCGAAAGCTTATCATTGGCTTCATCCTGACCGTATCCGCCGGACAATGCCACAACACGCACCACATGCGGATCTGACATTAATTCTTGGTAAAAATCATTTACAGTCGGGATAGACAATTTCAGCATTACTTTTACTTCTTTACCCAGTAAATTAAGCTGTTTTTTGATTTCTTCTTTTAGAATTTCTTCTGACTTTTCTTTATCAGCGCTGTAAATATCTACTTCAGGTTCGATAATCGGGATAAGTCCTTTTTCGAAAATTTGTAAACCTACCGCAAATTGTTGTTCGACTACTTCACGAATTCCAGCTGCATTCGCTTCTTTAATTACAGAACGCATCTTAGTGCCAAAAACATTTTTTTCTACGGCACGAGTCAACAATTCATCTAAATTAGCAATAGGCTTCATCAACTGTACGCCATTGGCAAGGTCGGCAAGTCCTTTATCGACTTTTAAAAACGGAACTATGTTTTTTTTCTCCCATAAATAGTCGGCTGTCCATTGTTCGTCGATTTTACGATCCATAGTATTTTCGAACAAAATAGCGCCCAGAATATATTCGCGATCAAAGGCAGGACTTTTTATAATTCGGGTTCTCATTTCATGTACAAGCGTATACATTTCTTCATCGTTCGTAAAACTGCTTTCCTGTATACCATATTGGGCTAAGGCTTTTGGTGTGCTTCCGCCACTTTGATCCAGTGCTGCGATAAATCCTTTTCCGGAATGCATACGGTTTAGTTGGGCTATGTATCGTTCTCTATTTTTCATAATATTTTGTTTTAAATTTAATGGCTATTACAAACCTATTTTCTGATTTACTTTATCATAAACCTCTTTTACTTTTTTTGGCGGATCAAATCGGTAACCTGCAGAAAGTTTTAAAGTAACAATATTATCATTCAATCTCGGACTGACCTTATCGTCCTGAGCAAAACTTGTTGCATTCATACTTGCAAAAGCAAAGAAACGATCGTTATTATACGCCAATTTTAAATTAAAATCACCTTGATACAAAGCAGATGTATCTCCGTTGATGTCATTAATTCCAACACCTAAAGCAACTCCGGCACCAATTAAAACCCGATTACTAATTACAAAATTATAGAAATAGGATGGAGCTAAGGTAAAAACATAAATATCTCCGGGGGGTGTATCGAGAGTGTTTAAGTCTATATTGGTGTAGTAAAATGAGAAAGTTGGAATAAAACTTCCGGAACTCTTGGTTTGCCATTCGTTTTGACTCACCAATGTTTTAAAAGAGAATTTATCATTGAAAACATACGACGTTGAACCGCCAATTTTCATAGTACGCATATTGGGCAATTGTGCCGTTATATTATCATCACTGATGTAAAATCCTTTTTGATTGATGTAAGTAAACGACTGCATCCATTTTTTATAATAAAAACGGGTATTGAAATTAAAATGCTTCGATTTTGAATCGCCTTTATTACCGCCAAGAAATTTTGGTGCAAAACCAACAGAAACGTCAATGATTTTATAGTTCAAATTAAAACCAATCTGTTCTCTTCTATTGGGAGTAAGATTAAGAAATGTTTCTGAATTCTGACTGCCTGAAGCAATCTGAAAACTATTAGAGGTGTCTAAGTAATAAACACTGGTGGTAATATTATCATTATACGATTTAAAATAAGGATTCTGCAGCGAATCATTTTGGGCAAAACACCCAAAAACGCTTCCAAAGAATGCTATATAAATCAGTTTTAGATTCATTTTTTTGTTTCAATTAAAATCTATAGCTAATTTATGCATTTTAATTTTGATGATCTAAAATATGTCACCCGATGGGGTTAAATAATGTACATTCATAAATTTCTATAAATATTTCATCCAAATGGGATTTCAATTTTTTAGAAAAAAAGCTATTTTTACTTTTTTAAAGCTCCAGCGGAGCGACATATTTATAGCAATATTGTTGGGTCTGAATTTGAGCTCCAGTGGAGCGATATATTTATAGAAAAAATTAGATGTACAGAATTTGAGCTCCAGAGGAGCGGAATATAATTATTTACAATCCTGAAAATCAAACATCCTCAAATAAATATTCATTTTTAAATTCTACATTAAACAATTTTAAAAACTCAACATACTCTTCTTTAAACGTTTTTGTTTTATGATGTTGTTCTTGATTTTGGATATAATTAATAACATTTGTCAATTGAGAGTGACTATATGAGAAAGCTCCAAATCCTGTTTGCCATTCAAATTTTCCATTAATCCATTTTTGATTATTTATGAACTTTGACGAATTTGCTTTTATATCCCGAACTAAATCTGATATAGATTTATCAGGTTTTATTCCGATCAAGATGTGGATATGATCAGGCATTCCGTTAATAGCAATGAGTTTCTGTTGTTTATTGGTGATGATTCCTGTGATAACTTTATAGATTTCATCTTTCCAAACCGTTGCGATTAAGTTTTGCCTGCCTTTTACCGCAAATACGATATGAATATATAGTTGAGAATAGGTGTTTGCCATATTAAGTTTTAATCTATATGTCACCCCGCTGGGGTTCATTAAAATAAGCCTATATGTTTCTATAAATATATCGTCCCGCTGGGACTTTTCAATAAAGTTACTATTGTAATTTTTATAGTTCCAACGAAACTGAATACTTATAATTTTTATAAATATATCGTCCCTTTGAGACTTTTCAATAAAGTTACTACTGTAATTTTTATAGCTCCAACGAAACGGAATACTTATAGTTTCTATAAATATATCGTCCCGTCGGGATTTTTCAATAAAGTTACTACCGTAATTTTTATAGCTCCAACGAAACGGAATACTTATAGTTTCTATAAATATATCGTCCCGTCGGGATTTTTCAATAAAGGTACTACTGTAATTTTTATAGCTCCAACGAAACTGAATACTTATAGTTTTATAAATATCGTCCCGTCGGGATTTTTCAATAAACTTACCATTACAATTTTTAATAGCTTCGGAGAAGCGTAATATTTATAGAAAAACATTAGTTATTACATTCGAGCTCCATAGGAGCGACATATTATTTAATAATTTTTCAATAAAATAAATTTACAAAACCGCTATCAAAAGATTGCCACTATAAGTTTTAATTGTATTAAATCCAGTCCGCAGGATTTTCTAATACATTCACTAATTTCTCTTCATCACTTCCCACTTCTGCATGGTGATCATAAACCCATTGTACATGAGGAGGCAAACTCATCAAAATACTTTCGATTCTTCCGTTGGTTTTTAAACCAAATAAAGTGCCCTTGTCATGAACCAAATTAAATTCAACATAACGGCCACGACGGATTTCCTGCCAGTTTCTGTTTTCTGGAGTATATTCCAGGTTTTTTCTTCTTTCTACAATCGGCACATAAGCTTCTAGGAAGCTATCACCAACTTCGGTTACAAAGTTGAACCAGTCTTCCATCGACATTTGCTCATTTGCTTTGCAATAATCAAAAAATAAACCGCCAATTCCGCGGGCTTCGTTTCTGTGTGCATTCCAGAAATAAGTGTCGCATTGTTTTTTATATTTCGGATAAAACTCCGGATTATGTTTGTCGCAAGCTGTTTTACAGGTTTGATGAAAGTGTTTGGCATCTTCTTCAAACAAATAATAAGGTGTTAAATCCTGTCCGCCACCAAACCATTGTTCGATTACTTTTCCTTGTACGTCATACATTTCAAAATATCTCCAATTGGCGTGCACAGTAGGAGCCATCGGATTTTTAGGATGCAAAACCAAACTTAACCCACAGGCAAAAAAATCAGCTTCGCCAACGCCAAACATTTTTTGCATGGCTTCCGGTAATTTTCCGTGAACGGCCGAAATGTTGACACCGCCTTTTTCAAAAACATTTCCGTTTTCAATAACTCTGGTTCTTCCGCCTCCGCCTTCAGGTCGTTTCCAAAGATCTTCACGGAATTTTGTAGTTCCGTCAACAGCTTCTAATCCGGCACAAATCTGGTCTTGTAATTTTTGTATGTAGGCGTAAAATTTATCTTTCATGTTTATTTTCATTTTCTGGTATAGTATCGTAATAATTGAATGCCATATTCATATCAATTACTATTGTCGTATCTTTTTTAAAAATCTTTACAAATCTTGAATTTGCTTTTTTTACTAATAAATCTCCTAATTCGGTCTTTTCCCAAAGAATAGGATAAGCAAATACTTTACTGGAGTCCTTTAGTTTAAAAGTAGGAGACATTCTGTTTTCTTTATCTAAATATTTTTTTAAAATTAATCCAGAAAACTTTTCATGAAACATACTTTGATACGCATCTTTATTTCTTTTGCCTTCGTTTGAATAGTATGAGCAAGTGCAAAAAAATGTTGCCAAAAAGAGCATCACAAAAAAGCCTTGATACATTGGACTTAATTTTTTGAAATCAAAATCTAAGATTATGGTTAAAATTTTTTCAAAAGATGGCATCTCTATTTTGGGCTAAAATTTATCTTTCATTATTATATTCTGATTTGAGCAATCCGAAATAAACAGTGTTTTGCAGTTCGCCGTCACCATTTCTAAATTCGTCCCGCAAAATTCCTTCTTGTTTAAAATTATGTTTTAATGCAATTCGCTGGCTTACTAAATTAATTTCTGAAGTACAGATGAAAACCTTATTCATCTTCAGTTCGTTGAAACAAAATGCAAGCGCGTCCAGAACCATTTTTGATGTTATTCCTTTTCCCTGATAATCTTCATCAACAAAATAACCTAATTCACATTTTGAAATGCGGTAATCAATGGTTTTTACACACAAATAACCAATTAAATTGTTGGTTTGAATATCTCTTGCGTAAAAATAAAAACCTTCGTTGTTTTTTTCTTTGTTACGGCTGATTTCCAGAAAATCTTCTGCTTTTTTTAATGAATCTGAATTGGCAAGAGTTACCGGGAAAGTTTTTCCAATATGATGGCTGTTTTTATCTATTAAATTGTAAAATTCTTTAGGCAAAACATCTTCAATTCGGTCTATTTTCCAATCAATAAAACTCATGGCTTTTTATTTTTGGCCGAAGCAATTTTAGTATTTATTCCAAAAGAAAAAACTTTGCTTTCTTTTTGTATATATTGGTAAATAGCAAGTGCTTTTCCTAAAAAATCAAATTGTTTTTCTTGTGACAATCCTATTAAAATATCTGCAAATTGTTCTTGTTGATTCCAGTCGAGATGACATTGTTGTAAAAGAAGAATCAGTTCTTCTTCAGGGATTTCAATTGTTCTTTCCAGGCTTAAGCCAAAACTCTTTAGCTGTTCATCTATAAGACTCGTATCTTCGGCATTCCAAAACTTTGGAACAAAAATTAACGCATGTAAAGTTCTTAGAGTGTTCTCTATTCTAATGCTTTCTTCGTCTCTTAAACCTTTGTTGAGCATGATTTTTTATCTTTTATCCGACTTAAATTTCTGACTATAGGTTGTTTTGCTGAAAATTAATTTTTCTTGCTGAAAAGTATCATTGTTATTTCTTCCAAAACTTTTGATAGTTCTATAAATAAAATATAAAACCGGCAAAGAGTAATATATAAAGCCCATACATATTGGTACATACGGCTTTTCTATAAACAATCCGCTTGATTTTACAGTGTCAAAATACTTGGATTTTTCTAAAAATTCTTCGGTTAATCCAAATTGCGGAATTATACTATTTCCAAAACAAACTGCAAAAATCAAAAAGAAATAAAACATTGCTTTCGCAGCAGATTTACCCATTTGCATAGCCCGAACTTCCGGGCTGACATCAGAAAAAGCAAATCGCATCCGGTTTAAAACCGTTAGCAAATAAATATATAAAATATTGGTATTAATGACAGAATGATGAAAAGCCAGTGCAAACAATCCGTACATGGGAAAAAACACAAAAAGCGATAATTTTTTAGGCATAACCGCCATAAAAACTCCTGAATGCACCATGATAAATTCGAAAGCCATTAGAACAGCCAAATCATTTATAAGACTCACCGGATGTTCTTCCGGATGTAGCCAAACCATCAAAAACACAGTCGCATAATACGCCTGAAATGCATATTCTACAAAAGAAAAGGGCGAGTTTCTGCTGAAGTTTAGGTTTGCGAACATCTAAGGTTTTTTTTAGTTTTCAGTCTCAGTCTCAGTTTTCAGCTTAAAAGTAGACTGAAAACTGAGACTGAAAACTAAATACTCTGTTTAGTTTCCGTATTCCTTAACCGCGTCGATAAACGCTTTTGCGTGGTCTACAGGGATATTTGGTAAAATTCCGTGACCTAAATTTACAACATATTTATCTTTTCCGAACTCGTCGATCATTTCATGAACCATTTTTTTGATGGTAGGAATTGGTGAAAGCAATCTTGATGGGTCAAAATTTCCTTGTAAAGTAATATTTCCACCAGACAAATAACGCGCATTTCTAGGCGAACAAGTCCAGTCTACACCCAATGCCGAAGCTCTACTTTTTCCCATTTCACCAAGAGCAAACCAGCATCCTTTTCCGAAAACAATAACCGGAGCATGATCTGCCAAAGCCTCAACAATTTGGTTGATGTATTTCCATGAAAATTCCTGATAATCAACCGGAGAAAGCATTCCTCCCCAGGAATCAAAAATCTGAACGGCATCAACACCCGCTTTTACTTTTTCTTTAAGATATAAAATGGTAGTATCTGTAATTTTTTGTAATAAAGTATGCGCTGCAGCAGGGTTTGAGAAAGCGAAACCTTTTGCAGTATCAAAACTTTTAGAACCTTTTCCTTCAACAGCATAACAGAAAATGGTCCAGGGCGAACCAGCGAAACCAATTAATGGTACTTCGTCGTTCAGCATTTCTTTAGTCAATTTAATGGCATCCATTACATACCCTAAAGTTTCCTGAATGTCCGGAACATAAACTCTGTGAACATCTGCCATCGAACGAATTGGATTTGGAATAAATGGACCAAAATTCTCTTTCATCAAAACTTCAATTCCCATTGCTTGCGGAACAACCAAAATATCCGAGAATAAAATTGCTGCATCCGGTGCAATTCTGCGAATAGGCTGAACTGTAATTTCTGCTGCTAACTCAGGAGTTTGACAACGGGTAAAGAAATCATATTTATCACGCAAAGCGATAAATTCCGGTAAATATCTTCCGGCTTGACGCATCATCCATACTGGCGGACGTTGAACAGTTTCTCCTTTTAATGCTTTTAAAAATAGGTCGTTTTTTAACATTTTTTTGTTGCTTTAGGCTTTAAGCTTTAGGCTTTAAGCGTTGTTTTCTGTTTTATTATTTGCTTACGGCTTAAAGCCTAAAGCGTATTGCTATATAAATTTTTGTGCTTATGGCCTAAGGCTTAAAGCTTATTGCTGTATTCAGCAATTACATCTTCGATTACGTCTTCAACCGTTGGCTGATCTGCAATGATGATGTTTTTTGTAATTTTATGTAAAGCTTCGGCAGTGGTTTCTCCAATGCAAAAGCACTTTTCTTTCTTGATTGTGTTGTCTTTCAAATAACTTTCAACGCCGGAAGGACTAAAAAATAAGATTCCGTCAACGGCAGTTTTTATTTTCTGTGGCGTTAATGAGGTATCGTAAACCTGAATTTCGTTCAGTTTTACATCAGCATCTTTTAACGCTTTTGGTAATGTTTCTCTACGTAAGTTTCCGCTAAAAAAGGTAAAACTTTCATTGCGGTAAATTAAAGTGATGATTTCGGCTAAATCTGCTGCATAACCGGTGTAAGCCACAACATTAAAACCATTTTCTGATAAAAGAATCTTGGTTTTTAATCCCACGCAAAATACATTTTTACTTTTCAGTGCTTCAGATTTCGGATCAGCTAAAACACTATGAACCGCATTCTGACTCGTGAAAATCAGATTTTCGTTGAGGTCTTTAAGTTCGAAAGATTTATTTTGGGTTTGAATAAAATCAGCTTCGACAACTTCAATATTGGCTTTTACCAATGCCTGTTTTTGTTCGCCCGACAGCTTTTTTGTAGATAATATTTGAATTGATTTACTCATTATTTTTTTAAAGATTCTTTAATAGATGCCATCAATTCTGCTCCTCCATTGTTTAAGATTTCCTGAGCTGCGAAGAAACCTAGCTTTTTCCATTCGGCAATATCGACCTTTTTATCGATATCAAGTTTTTGTTTTCCATCAATCGAAAGTAAAACACCTTGAAAATGCAAAGTATCTTCGTCTTCATTATAAGTTACCAAAGCCCCAATTGGCGCCGTACAACCACCTTCTAAGGTTCTCAAAAACTGACGTTCGATATAGGTGCAAATTTCAGTTTCGATATGGTTTAATTGCGAAAGTGCGTCAAGTGTATAATTGTCGTTTTCCATTGCTACAACAAGCATTGCTCCTTGCGCCGGTGCCGGAATCATCCAATCTAAATTGATATAGTTGCCAGGTTTTAGGTTAATACGCTCTAAACCAGCAGCAGCAAAAACAGCTCCGTCCCAGTTATTGTCTTGCAATTTTTGCATACGAGTGTTTACGTTTCCACGTAAATCAACAACAGTATGATTAGGATATTTATTGAACCATTGTGCCTGACGACGTAAACTTCCGGTAGCAATAGTACTTGGATTTGCAAAATCAGGATTTCCTTTATGAACTAAAATATCCAAAACATTGGCTCTTTCTAAAACTGCTGCCTGAACAATTCCTTTTGGTAAAGCAGTTGGTACATCTTTCATAGAATGAACCGCAATATCAATATCGCCATTAATCATAGCAATATCCAAAGTTTTCGTAAAAATTCCGGTGATACCGAGTTCGTAAAGCGGTTTGTCAAGAATAATATCGCCTGTAGATTTTACTGCAACAATCGAGGTTTTATAACCTAAATCATTTAGTTTTTTTTCTACAGTATGTGCTTGCCAAAGTGCTAGTTCGCTATCGCGAGTTCCAATTCTGATTGTTTTTTCAGCCATTTTTTATTATTTCTTCACCATATAAGTCATATAAGTAAATTTAAGCACTGCGTAAATAACTCTGTTAAATGAACTTATATGACTTATATGGTGGAAAATTTATTTTTAAGATGCTTTTATTTTAAAGACTTTTTCGATCCATTCGATGCTTTCATCGACCATGGTATCGTCGTCTTTTAAATGATTGGCAAAATGAGTAGTGATTTTCTGAATGATTCTGTTGCTGATGATTTCCGCCTGAGCTTCATTAAAATCAGCAATTTTTCTGCTTTGAAAATCTAATTCTGAAACTTTAATAGCATTCAGTTTTTCTTTTAAAGCATTTATAGTTGGAGCAAATTTTCTTCCTTTTGTCCAGGTAACAAATTCCTCTTTTACTTCTTCGATAATCGCTTCGGCAGCCGGAATATGTAATTTTCTGTTTTCAAGAGTTTCATCTGTCAATTGAGACAAATAATCCATGTGAATTAAGGTAACGCCTTCTAATTCCTCAACGTTTTCGTTTACGTTTTTAGGAATCGATAAATCTAAAATCAATAAAGGTTTTTTTAGATTCAAAATTGCTTTGTCAACCGTTGGGTTTTGAGCGCCTGTTGCGACAACCACAACATCTGCTTTTTGAAGTTCTAAGTGTAACTCCGAATAATCTTTAACAATCAAATTTAGTTTTCCGGCCAATTTCTCAGCTTTGTCTTTCGTTCTGTTGATTAAAGTAATATGTTCGTTTTTGGTATGTTTTACAAGATTTTCGCAAGTATTTCTTCCGATTTTTCCTGTTCCGAAAAGTAAAATATTTTTATTGCCAATATCTTCTACATTTTTAAGAATGTATTGTACAGATGCAAAAGAAACCGATGTTGCGCCTGAGCTAATTTCAGTTTCGTTTTTGATTTTTTTGCTCGCCTGAATTACAGCGTTTACCAATCTTTCTAAGAAAGCATTCGCTAAACCCATAGATTTTGAATGTGCAAAACTCGTCTTGATTTGAGAAATAATCTCAAAATCGCCCAAGATCTGACTATCTAAACCAGTTCCTACGCGAAACATATGATTAATGGCTTCCTGATTTTTGTAAACAAAACCAACTTTCTGAAAAGCATCGACTGAACCGTTGCTGTTATCACAAATTAGTTTTATCAATTGAAATGGATGTTCTGCAAAACCGTAGATCTCGGTTCTGTTGCAGGTTGAAGTTACAATTAAACTTTCTATTCCTTCTTCTTTAGCCTGTTCAAGCAAACGCGTTTTTGCAATTGCATCCAAACTAAATTTACCTCTTACCTCAGCATCGGCTTTTTTATAACTCAGACCAACTGAGTAAAAATAAAGATGTTTAGGTACGTTATTGTTTTCCATAAATTCACTTTCATAAAAGTGCAACAAAATTATCACTATAGTCTTTATAAAAGTAACGCTGAAAGTACTTTTTGTATCGCTGCGTGATTTTTTGTTTCTAAACGGCTGTTTTTATGCAAAAAGAAGTATTTTTGTAGCAAAATCAATTGATTAGAAATGATTTGTTTAGAGTGATTCTAAATAAGAAATTGTAATTATCTTGATTTTTGTACTAAAAAAATATCGCTATGAGTTCTCAGGAAATTATTAAAATTGAAGACGACTTTACGCTTATTCGTTTTCAAAATGACAGTTCAGAGCCCTTTTTCGGACAACACGAAGTAGGTAGTGGCCTGATACAGTTTCATTTCGGGATAAAAGGGAATGCCAAATTCTTGTTCAATCAAGGCAGTTATGCTTTAGATTTAAAAGAAGAAAAATCATTGCTTTTGTACAATCCACAGAAAGAATTACCGCTGAATTTAGAACTCGCTCCAAATTCATGGGTCATTTCTGTTATTGTATCCATCAAGAAATTTCACGCGTTGTTTTCTGCGGAAGCAGATTATATTACTTTTTTAAGTCCTGATAATAAGGACAAAAAATATTATAATGAGGGAAATATTAGTCCTTCTATGGCTATTGTGCTGAGTCAATTGTTTCATTATAACCTTCATCCGTCGATAAAAAATCTTTATTATAAAGGAAAAGGATACGAATTGTTGAGTTTGTATTTCAACAGAACAGAAGATCCAAACGCAGAACAATGTCCGTTTTTGATTGATGAAGATAACGTTCTAAAAATCCGAAAAGCCAAAGAAATTATCATCGCCAATATGGCCGAACCGCCAGGATTACAGGAATTAGCAGACGAAATTGGTTTGAATTTAAAGAAACTCAAAATGGGTTTCAAACAAATTTACGGCGACACCGTTTATGGTTTTCTATTCGATTATAAAATGGATTTCGCCCGCAAACTTCTCGACAGCGGATCTTATAATGTAAACGAAGTTGGATTGAAAATTGGATACAGCACCGGAAGTCACTTTATAGCGGCTTTCAAGAAAAAGTTTGCTACAACTCCTAAAAAGTATTTGATGTCTATTAATACGAATGTTTAATGATTAAAAGATATTCAATATTTTTATTGCTTTTTCTAATCCTGTCTTGCAAATCAAAAGAAGAAAAAATGTTTTTTGATTTTGACAATGTTGAATATTATTCATTATATAAAAACGAGGAAAAAGAAATAATTGAAAATAATAGAAAAGGCATAAAAGATTCTATTTTAAATAATATTTTATATTCTGAATTGCCAGATAAATTAGATGATAATATTTTTTATAAAACAATTAATTCTAATGGTTTTTCTAAGTTTGAATTATCTCAAAAAGATATTGAGTATTTAAAAAATGATGTTTTTCTGGAAAAATTCTCTTTAAATGTGTTTCAATTAAATAAAGCTTGTGCACCAGAATATAGAGATATTTTGGTTTTTAAGAAAAACAATGAAATTTCAGGTATAGCTAAAATTTGTTTTTCTTGTGGACAATTTTATATAATTAGTTCTAAAAGAGAAATTCAGGTGGAAAACTTTGGAACAGAGGAAGAATATAAGTCCTTGGAAAAACTATTCAAAAAATATAAAAAAGAATAAATAGTAAAGATGTTTAAAAGAATCAATTTTAGATATTCAACAATAAATAAAAAATAATAATTATCATATTTCTAAAAAAGAACAAAGAATACTTTTGACGAAATTTTTAAAAACAAATTAAATGCTTAAAGCCTAGCGCTTAAAGCCTAAAGCAAAGAATAAATGAAAGGCGTATTATTAGTAAACTTAGGATCTCCAGAAAGTCCGGAACCAAAAGATGTAAAACCGTATTTAGACGAATTTTTAATGGATAAATACGTGATTGATGTTCCGTATTTATTAAGAGCTTTGTTAGTTCGTGGAATTATTTTAAGAAAAAGACCGGAAGAATCAGCACACGCTTACAAAAAAATCTGGTGGGAAGAAGGTTCTCCTTTGGTAGTACTTTCAGAAAGAATGCAGAAAAAAGTACAACCTCTGGTAAATGTTCCGGTAGCACTTTCTATGCGTTACGGAAGTATGACAATTGAAAAAGGACTTCAGGAACTGCACGATAAAGGCGTTACCGAAGTATTGCTTTTCCCTTTGTATCCGCAATATGCAATGGCTTCGACTTTGACTATTTTAGTAAAAGCAGAAGAAATTCGTAAAAAGAAATTTCCACAAATGACTTTTACAGATGTTCCTGCGTTTTATAACAAACCGGACTACATCAAAAATTTAGCCGATTCGATTCAGAAACATTTAGTAGGTTTTGATTACGATCATTTATTATTCTCATACCATGGAATCCCCGAACGTCATATTCGTAAAACCGATGTAACCAAATCACATTGTAAAATTGATGGTTCTTGCTGTAATACACCTTCGCCGGCACACGATTTCTGTTACCGTCATCAATGTTATGAAACCACAAAACAAGTCGTTAAATTATTAGGACTTCCTGAAGATAAATACAGCCTCACTTTTCAGTCGCGTTTAGCGGGAGATAAATGGTTAGAGCCTTATACCGATGTTGAAATCGATAAAATGCCAGGTAAAGGAATCAGGAATCTTGCAGTTGTAACACCTGCTTTCGTATCTGATTGTTTAGAAACTCTTGAGGAAATCGCCATGCGTGCCAAAGAAGATTTTGAAAAAAACGGAGGAGAGCAATTCTTGGCAATTCCGTGTTTGAATGACGATGATGAATGGTGTGAAACTGTTGGAAATTGGATTAATGATTGGGCTAAATAGAAAATAGAGTAAAGAGTAAAGAAAAAAGATTGTTGAGTGAAAATCAACTTTAAAAAAAACTTGAAACTTCAAACTTGAAACAAAAAGCATGGAATACTATAACTACTTAAAATCATTACATCTTATTTTTGTAATAACCTGGTTTGCGGGTTTGTTTTATATTGTGCGTTTGTTTGTTTACCAAATCGAAGCCAATGAAAAACCTTCTCCTGAAAAAGAAATTTTACAAGCGCAATACAAAATAATGACGTACCGTTTATGGTATATTATTACTTGGCCATCAGCAATTTTGGCGAGTATTTTTGCGTTTTGGATGTTGTTTTTTACAGACTTAGGACAAGGCTGGCTTAAAATGCCTTGGATGCATGTTAAATTGGTTTTTGTGTTCTTATTATATTTATATCATTTAAAATGCCATCAGATTTTCAAGCAATTACAAAATAATGAGGTAAAATATTCCAACAATTTTATGCGTTTATGGAATGAAGGCGCAACGATAATACTTTTTGCAGTGGTTTTTTTAGTAATTTTAAAAAGTGCCATCAACTGGATTTTCGGTGTAATTGGAATCATTTTATTTTCAGTTTTAATAATGCTGGGTTTCCGATTTTACAAAAGAATACGAGAGAAAAAATAGTTTTCAGTCACAGTCTCAGTTTTCAGTTTTATGCTGAGACTGAGACTGAATACTGAGACTGAATACTAAAAAATATGCTGAATAACTTCAAAATGTCGATGCTTTCATTGCGTGTCAGGATTTTCCTTTCGATGATTGTATTGATAGTTGTAGCATCTTTTTTATTAGCTTCCATTTCTATTATTCAGTTTAAGAATGAAGCCAAAGAATACCATCAGGAACGTCTTGAACGCAAAGAAAATGCTGTAAAAGAGCATATCAATTATGTGCTTTCTACAACAACTTATCCTTTAAAAACCGGGAATCTGGATCTTATTTTCAAAGATAAAATTCACGAACTGGCCCAAATTCACAAAATCGAAATCAATATTTACAGCCTTGGCGGGAAATTACTAAAATCTTCAAAAGAATCCTTTGCGGTAGATAAAGTAGCGCCGCCAATTCCGGAATATATCCTAAAACTGGTGCGTTCTTCTATCGAAAAGCGTTTTGTAGATATCAAAACCATCGACGGAGTCAAAAACCGATCCTCATACAGTTTAATCAAAGACGAAAAATTCAAACCGCTTGGAATTTTGAATCTTCCGTATCTGGAAGACGACGGCTATTATGACAACGAATTGAATACTTTCCTGATTCGTTTAAGTCAGGTTTACTCGTTTATGTTAGTTGTGGCTTTTGCATTGGCCTATTTCCTTTCGACTTATATTACAAAATCATTGAAAACCATTTCAGATCGTTTAGAAGAAACCAATCTGGATCAGAAAAATGAGAAAATTGTTTTAGAAGCGAATAGTAAAGAGGTTAATTTCCTTATAAAGGCGTATAATGGAATGGTCGATAAATTGGAAACCAGTGCCATAAAACTAGCCCAAAGTGAGCGTGAAGAAGCCTGGCGCGAAATGGCCAAACAAGTCGCGCACGAAATCAAGAATCCGCTTACGCCAATGCGTTTGACCGTACAGAGTTTTCAACGCAAGTTTGACCCGAAAGCGCCGGATGTAAAACAAAAATTAAACGATTATTCCGAAACTTTAATTCAGCAAATAGATACCATGACGGCGGTGGCTTCGGCATTTTCGAACTTTGCCTCGATGCCGGCACAGCAAAACGAAACCTTAAATGTGGTTGAGGTTGTTGAATTGGCTCTGGATATTTTTAACGAAGATTATATTGTTTTCGAAAGCGAAGAAGAAGAAATCATCTCAAAAATGGATCGTACGCAATTGATTCGCGTTATTACGAATCTCGTTAAAAATGCCACGCAGGCCATTCCGGAAAGCCAGTTTCATAAATCGATTGTTGTAACGGTAAAGCGCAGAAACAATAATGTTGAAATCGCCGTAAAAGACAACGGAGTTGGAATTCAAAAACAAGACACCAGCAGGATTTTCGAACCAAAATTTACCACCAAAACAAGCGGAATGGGACTTGGACTCGGAATTATAAAAAACATTATCGAAAATTACAAAGGAACAATTACCTTTGAATCAACATACGGAAAAGGAACCACATTTAGAGTTTCTTTACCCATTACAAACTCATAAACTCACCGTCATGAACTACGAAAATCTTTTAATCTCGATTGAAGACAAAATTGCAACCGTAACCATTAATAGACCTACAAAGTTAAATGCTTTAAACAAAGCTACTATCAGCGACTTGAGTAAAGCCATTAAATTATTAGGCAAAAACGATGACGTTCGTGTCATTATACTGACAGGATTTGGCGAAAAAGCATTTGTTGCAGGAGCTGATATCTCAGAATTTGCCAATTATACTATTGTTGAAGGAGCCCAATTAGCCTCCGAAGGACAAGAATCACTTTTTGATTTTATCGAAAACTTAAAGAAACCAGTAATTGCTGCCGTAAACGGTTTTGCTCTTGGTGGCGGATTAGAATTAGCAATGGCGTGTCATTTTAGAGTAGCTTCGGATAACGCAAAAATGGGATTGCCGGAAGTAACTTTAGGCTTGATTCCGGGTTACGGAGGAACACAGCGTTTGCCACAATTAGTAGGCAAGGGGCGCGCAATGGAAATGATTATGACAGCAGCCATGATTTCTGCCGAAGAAGCCAAACAATACGGTTTAGTAAATCACGTAGTGCCACAAGCTGAACTTTTGATTTTTACCAAAACAATAGCCCAAAAAATCATAAAAAATGCTCCATTTGCCATCAATAAAGCCATAAAAGCGATCAATGCTAATTATAAAGACGGTAAAGATGGTTTTGAAACTGAAATAAAGTCATTCGGAAAATGTTTTGGAACTCAGGATTTTAAAGAAGGAACAACAGCATTTTTAGAAAAACGCAAAGCTGAATTTACAGGAAAATAAAATTGTACCACAGAGTTGCACAAAGATTTCACAGAGAGTCACAAAGAAAAAGTTTAATACAAAGCTTTGTGTAACTTTGCGAAATCTTTGTGCAACTCTGTGGTAAAACAACACAAAGCGGCTCAACGTAATTAAAAACTCAGTTACTTAGCATTTCAGAACCTTAGAACCTTAAAAAAAATGTACGAACCAATATTTGCTCTTTTTTGTGAACGTGTCAAAGAAAGCATCAAAGCCGGAACCTTTGCCAAACTAACGCTGGCAAAAACTATCGGTGATACCGAGATTAAAAATATCTATTTCCGTTTGGCGATAAACGAAGACAATACCTATTCGATCGCCTTAACAACCCGTTATAAAACCGAAGAAATCGAAAGTACTCATACTTTAGACGAGGCTTTATTGGTTTTGGGAACTTACATCAAAAATCCGTTTTTGACAGCTTTGTTATTTACCACAGATAATGATGTGACTTTTAAAGTAAACAAGAAAAATGCAGGAAGTATTATCGAGCAGGAACCGACATTTAAAAACGCTTCGCCTGTCATGTTAGAAATGATTGAAAAAGGGATTGTTTAGGTTTTACTAATATTGAAGCTATAGCATTCAGTTTGTCAGGCTGAGCGAAGTCGAAGCCCGGTTCGCTGAATCACTTTGCGAGACTTCGACTTCGCTCAGTCTGACAAACGAAAAAAATCAGTCCTTCGCGTTCCTCTGTGAAAAACCTTCGCGAATCTCTGCGGAATAACTACCCTAAATAAGCTTCACAAACAAATTCGAAGCAATTTTATTAGAAATAGACAATTCACGACCATCGATTTTAATCTTAACAGATAAATCAAAAGATTCTTTAGATAAAAGTTCAATCTGCGAACCCAAAGCAATTCCTTGTTTGTCGAGATATTTCAAAAATTCAGATGAAGTATCTTTTACACCCACACAAACTCCCGTTTGATTCTCTGTTAATTCAGAAAGCAAGTGTTTTTCGATTTTAACGATTCTTCCGTTCGCGTCCGGAATTGGATCACCGTGTGGATCTTCGGTAGGATTTCCAAGAAAATCATCCAAACGATTAATCAATTGTTCAGATTTGATGTGTTCCAGTTGTTCTGCAATATCATGCACTTCATCCCAGGAGAAATTCAATTTTTCAACCAAAAACACTTCCCATAAACGATGTTTTCGAACAATCATTTTAGCGGCGAGTTTTCCATTTTCGGTCAAAGAAACACCCTGATATTTTTTATAATTTACTAAATCTTTCTCAGAAAGCTTTTTAAGCATATCCGTAACCGATGAAGCTTTAGTCTCCATCATTTCCGCAATAGCGTTCGTGCTTACTTCTGCATCGTTAGAAGTAGTAAGATGATATATCGATTTTAGATAATTTTCTTCTGAGAAAGTCATTTTTTTTTAAGGTTCTAAGGTTCTAAGGTTCTGAGTTCCTAAGGTTCTAAGTTTTTAAACGTTCAAAGAAAAAATCTTAGAACCTTAGCATCTTAGTATCTCAGAAGCTTTATTTAACAATCAACAAAGGTATTGAAATTTTATGTCTCAATTTGTCTACGGTTGTACCAAATAAAATATCTTTTAATCCAGTGTGGCCGTGGGTTCCCATGACTAAAATATCAAAACTTCCTGCATTAATAATCTTCGGAATCACGGTGTTAGGTTTTCCAAAACCAAGTTCTGTTGCGATCCTGAAGCCCTTCTGCGAAAGCATCTCTTTATATTCTAATAACAATTTTTCATCTATGGTAGTTTCGTGATCGTCTACATGTTGTCCGTACATTAAGGCACCAACTGTTTCTACAATGTGAATTAAGGTGTATTGCGCGTCGATTCCGCCCAATTCAAAGGCATTGTTCAGTGCAGCTTCATCGGCTTTCGAAAAATCGACAGAAATGGCTATGTTTTTCTTGCCGTAACTTTCTTTTGGTGTGTAAACCAACTTTAAATGATGAGGCGAATGATTCTCGATATTCGATTTTGCTCTTGCGATAAAAGGTTTTGCGATGATATACAATAACAAAGCAAGAAAGGCAAAAGCAAGCGGAACCACGGTAAACCAAAGAATAAGTGGATGACTTGAATTGTCTAGCCATGAAGTAATTTCGTCGTAAACCAATTTTGCATTTAGCGAAACGATAATCAAAGCAATAATCCAGGCAGCAATTTGTGTGGTTCTTGAAATATGGAAACCTTTCATTTTAGATTTGTCACTCACAAAGTGAATCAACGGAATAATCGCAAATCCTAATTGTAAACTCAAAATGACCTGACTCAGAATTAGTAATTTTCCGGTTACGCCATCTCCATAAATTAAAATGACGACTACGGCCGGAACAATAGCTATTAAGCGGGTGATTATACGTCGAACCCAAGGCTGAATCCTTAAATTCAAATACCCTTCCATTACAATTTGTCCAGCCAAAGTTCCGGTTACGGTCGAACTTTGTCCTGCGGCAATCAAAGCAACGGCAAATAAAATAGGCGCCCATTTGGTCCCTAACAAAGGTTCGAGAAACTGATGCGCATCCTGAATTTCGGCAACTTCAAACATTCCGTTCTTGTAAAATGTGGCTGCAGCCAAAATTAAAATGGCAGCATTTACAAAGAAAGCGAGGTTCAAAGCGATTGTCGAATCGATAAGATTGTATTTCAAAGCTTGTTTGATTCCGGCCGGAGTTCGGTCGAATTTTCGGGTTTGCACCAAAGAAGAATGTAAATATAAGTTGTGAGGCATTACCGTTGCACCAATGATCCCGATAGCGATATACAAAGCAGCAGAATTAGGCATTGACGGAATAAGTCCGTAAAATACTTTATCAAGTTCCGGTTCTGCGAAGATCATTTCGAAAATGAAAGAGAAACCAATAATAGCGACCAATACAATAATAAAAGCTTCCATTTTTCGGATTCCCTTATTGATTAAGAAAAGCAATAAGAATGTATCTAACACGGTGATCAAAACACCTTCGATCAGCGGAATATCAAAAAGTAAATTAATACCAATTGCCATTCCTAATACTTCGGCAAGATCACATGCCGCAATGGCAATTTCGGCCAGAAAGTATAAAATATAGTTGATGAATTTTGAATAGGTTTCTCTCGAAGCCTGAGCTAAATCGCGTTGCGTTACGATTCCGAGTCGGGCACTTAAGCTCTGCAACAGCAAAGCCATCAGGTTACTCATTAATAAAACCCAAAGTAAAGAATATCCAAACTGGCTACCTCCGGCAATATCTGTTGCCCAGTTTCCAGGATCCATATATCCTACACTTACTAAATATGCCGGGCCTAAAAAGGCTAATATTTTTCTGAAACCTGTTTTTTTATGTTGTGTTGCGACCGATTGGTGAACTTCTTCTAAAGATTTACCCATTGTAAAAATGTTGTTTGAACAAATATATAGAAAAATTACATTCTCGCAACAATATTTTTAGACAAGTCTAAATATTAGTTGTTAGAATTTAAACAATTTGGGCATAATCCTGACAATGTAAAGTTTATATCATTCACTTTATAATTGTGCGGAATGATATAGCTCGGTTTTACATTTTCAAGACATGTTATTTCCAGGCACTTTTCGCAGCTAAAATGGGCATGATTATGAATGTGTACGCGTTGAGCGTGATGATGACATTTTGCATATTTTACGGTTCCGTCAAGATTCACAATTTTATGTATAATGTCGTCATTAACCAATCGCTCTAAGATTCTGTAAATAGTAACTCGATCGCATAAATCTCCTGTTTGTTTTTGAATTTCTGCATGAGATAGTGCGGTTTTCGATTTGCCAAAAATCTCTAAAACGGCTGTCTTTGCTGCTGTATTTCTTGTTGTTTTCATTTTTATGGAATTAAAAATATTATCGCAACATTGTTGCAATTGAAATTAATTGATATATTTGCAACAAAATTGCATTAAGCAAATGTACTGAAAATGAAGAAATCTACCGCACCTTTTTACGATATTTTAGGAATTTCAAGTGCAACCATTTGTTTGGTTCATTGTCTGGTTTTTCCGCTTTTAACCATTTTGCCATTAGGCTTAAGTCATAACCCAATTATTGATTTGCTTTTTGCAACAATCGGATTGTTTGCAATTCTCAAAATTATTAAAAAATCCAGTCTTTTGATATCTGCTATCCTGATTATTTCGATGGCGTTAATCTGGATTAGTGTTTTAACGGAACTTTTTCTTGACATTCATCTCGATCTGATTTTTATTGGAGGTATCGGAATGATCATCGGGCATCTATTAAATTATAAAATGCATAAAAATAGTAATCATTAAATATACAATTATGATCGAAAATAATAAATACGACGTTATCATTATCGGCGGCAGCTATAGCGGACTTTCTGCAGCAATGAGTTTGGGGCGTTCTTTACGTCAGGTTTTGGTTATTGATAGTGGTTTGCCCTGCAACAGACAAACACCCCATTCGCATAACTTTATAACACAAGATGGTGAAAAACCCGCTGTAATTTCGGCGAAAGCCAAAACGCAGGTAGAATTTTACAGTACAGTCGAATTTTATAACGGACTTGCCATCAGTGTCATTAAAACAGAATCCGGATTTGAAATAGAAACCCAGTCCGGAAAATTTTTTACTGCCAGAAAAATTTTATTTGCAACCGGAGTTAAAGATATATTTCCTGAAATTAAGGGTTTTGCTGAATGTTGGGGGATTTCGGTTTTACATTGTCCGTATTGTCATGGCTATGAAGTTAAAAATGAAAAGACAGCCATTATTGCCAATGGCGAAATGGGATTTGATTATGCAAAACTCATTTCGAACTGGACAAAAGACTTGCGATTGTGCACCAACGGAAAGTCGACTTTGACTTTGGAACAAACTAAAATCCTTAAAAAGCACGGTGTATCAATTTTTGAAGAAGAAATAGACTCTTTCGAACATACAAACGGATCTATTAAAAACATCATTTTTAAAAATCATGAAAAAGTTGCCGTGAAAGCCATTTATGCGAGACCGCCTTTTGAACAGCATTGTCATTTGCCACAAGATTTAGGTTGTGAAATTAATGACCAAGGTTTGCTAAAAGTTGATTTTATGCAAAAAACAAATGTGGAAGGCGTTTACGCAAGCGGCGATTGCACTACACAAATGCGATCTGTGGCGATTGCAGTTTCTACAGGTTCCTTTGCGGGCGCGGTGATTAATAAAGATCTTATCGAAGAGGATTTTAATTGATGCATCGAAAATCTCTCGCAAAGCCGTGAAGGCGCAAGTTTAATTTAAAAACGTAAAATAAAATACTTTGCGACTTAGCGGCTTTGCGAGATTTAAAAAATTAAATAATAGTAGTCTATAGTTTCGCTTTAGTAAAATATAACATATTGAAATGATAAAAGTTATAAATTTCTAAATTTAAAATCGTTATTTATGAAATATAATTTTTAGTTTTGTCTAAATTTAATTTTATAATGATGAAAAAACTATTTTTGATATTGCTTTTGTTTAGTTTGCAGATTTCGTTCGCACAAGAAACTTCTACTATTTCTGGATATATTTCGGGCGAAGGCCATAAATTACAGTTGGTGAATGTTCATTTAACGGGAACAAAACATAAAACAATCACAGATAGTCTGGGATATTATACATTAGAAAATGTTGCGGTTGGCAATTATACCCTTCAGGTTTCTCAAGTAGGTTTTCAAACTATAAAGAAGAAAATAGAAGTTATTAAAGATTCCGTTCAATCTTATGATTTTGAATTAACCGATAATGAAAACCAGCTGAATGAAGTCGTAGTTTCCGGAACTTTAAAAGCCGTTAAACGATTAGAAAGTGCCGTTCCTGTTGAGGTTTATTCTCCTGTTTTCTTCAAAAAGAATCCCACTCCAAGTATTTACGAAGCACTTCAAAACATCAACGGAGTTCGGCCACAGCTTAATTGTGGTGTTTGTAATACGGGCGATATTCATATTAATGGACTGGAAGGCCCTTATACTTTGGTTTTAATTGACGGAATGCCAATCGTGAGCAGTCTTTCGACAGTTTATGGCCTGTCCGGTATTCCTAATTCTTTGGTCGAAAGAATTGAAATTGTAAAAGGTCCGGCATCTTCTCTGTACGGAAGTGAAGCTGTGGGAGGATTAATTAATATTATTACTAAAAATCCAACGAATGCACCTTTGTTTTCGGCAGATGTTTTTACGACTTCCTATTTAGAAACCAATGTCGATTTAGGGATGAAATTCAATCCAACCAAAAAGGCATCGACACTTTTAGGAATCAATTATTTTGATTACAATCAGGTTGTCGATAAAGACAAAGACGGATTTACAGATGTAACGCTTTCGCAAAGAATTTCGGTTTTTAATAAGTGGAATTTTCAAAGAGAGAATAATAGTTTATTTACAATTGCAGCACGCGGAATGTACGAAGATCGTTGGGGTGGAGATGTGCGTTGGGATAAAAAATATCGTGGTGGTGACGAAATTTACGGTGAAAGTATTTATACCAAAAGGGGAGAATTGATAGGAAGTTATCAATTGCCATTTGAAGAAAAACTGATGCTTTCGTTCTCTGGAAACGTGCATTATCAGGACAGCCGTTACGGAACAACCTCTTATATCGCCAATCAGAAAATTGGTTTTTTACAGCTGACTTGGGATAAAAAAATAGGAAGCAATGATTTACTTGCAGGAATTGCCACTCGATATTCGTATTATGATGATAATACTCCGGCCACAAAGGAGGCTGAAAGTACCTGGCTGCCTGGAATATTTGTTCAGGATGAAATAACGTTTTCATCAAAAAGTCAAGTGTTGTTAGGCGCGCGTTACGATTATAATTCGATTCACGGTTCGATTTTTACACCAAGATTTGCGTATCGGTTCAAAGCAAATGAAAACACGATTTTTCGATTAAACGCAGGAACGGGATTTAGGGTTGTGAATTTATTTACAGAAGATCACGCTGCTTTGACAGGTTCGCGGAATGTTGTGATTCAAAATGACTTAAAACCTGAGAAATCTGTAAACGTAAATTTGAATTATATTCAGAAAATCAATTTCGGAAATGGAACTTTTATGGGAATTGAAACTACGGCTTTTTATACCCGTTTCAGCAATAAAATCATTTCAGATTACGAAACAGATCCCAACAAAATCATTTACGATAATATTGATGGTTATGCGATAAGCCAGGGAATTAGTACCAATGTTGATTTGAATTTCACCAACAGATTAAAATTCATTCTGGGAGCGACGGTTTTAGATAATAAAAATGTTCAGGACGGAATTTCGGAAAGACCTTTTTTAACCGAAAAATTTACCGCAACCTGGAGCATTTCTTATAAAATAGAACCGTGGAATTTGTCACTGGATTACACCGGAAATCTTTACAGCCCAATGAAATTGCCTTTGTTGAGCGATTTAGATCCTAGGGATCCCAACTCGCCTTGGTATAGTATTCAGAATATTCAGTTTACGTATTTTGGATGGAAGAATTTTGAATTGTATGGCGGAGTAAAAAATCTATTGAACTTTACACCAAAGCGAAATAATCCGTTTTTGATTTCAAGAACCAATGATCCTTTCGATAAAAACGTGCAATACGATGCTGCCGGAAAAGTGATGGTTACACCGGATAATCCGTACGGTTTGACTTTTGATACCACTTATGTTTACGGTCAAAACCAGACAATTCGAGGTTTTTTTGGGTTGCGATATACTTTGAGGTAAAATGGCACACAGATAACGCTGATCAAACGGATTTACACTGATTTTTATTATTATACTATTGACTTTATAATCTTTGCAATAAAAAAAGTAAAATTGACACTATTAATTATCGCGAATTAAATTCGAGAAAATTAGTGTAATTCGTGGCAAAAAAATCCTTTTAATCTGAGCAATCTGTGGCAAAAAAACAAAAACAAATGAAAAAGCTAATTTTACTTATAATCTTCTTCGGAGTAACTTCAATTGGATTCTGTCAACTTAAAACCAGATCTTTTGTGGAAGTAGACAGTTTGCAGCAAATTCAAAAGAGAAAAATAATCGTTTTCATTCATACCGATTGGTGTCAGTTTTGCCAAAGAATGAAAAATACGACTTTCAAAAATCAGGATATTATCCAAAAACTAAATTCTGATTTTTATTTTGTGGATTTTAATGCCGAGGAAAAACGAGATATTACTTTTAATAATCAAACTTTTAAATACAAACCATCAGGAAATAATGTTGGCGTTCATGAACTGGCTTTGCAGTTGGGAACAATAAACAACCAAATTGTATATCCGGTTTTGTGTGTTTTGAATGAAAAACGAGAGATTATCTTACAATACAATAACTATCTTAACCCAAAGGATTTTAAACTGCTTTTAGAAAAATTGAAAGAATAAAATTTCTTATTTTTGAAAATGGCTTCTTCACAAATTCCACACTTCAATTATATCTTTACCGGAACAGGTTTATCTGCCTTGATGACCGTTTACAAAATGGCATTGTCCGGAAAATTCTCTGGTCAATCTATTTTGTTATTAGATGAAGATGCGAAAAAGACCAATGACAGAACCTGGTGTTTTTGGGCAAAAGAGGAAACGTTATGGAAATCCGTTATTTCAAAAAAATGGGATTCGGCTTTATTTGCCAATGAAGATTTCAAGCGAGATTTGACGTTGAAACCCTATCAATACAATCAAATTCGGGGATTAGACTTTTATAATTTTATTTTTGATGAACTTTCGAAACATCAAAATATTACTTTTTTAAACGAAAAAGTAACCGATATCAATGAACTCGAAACCCATGTTTTTGTTGGAACCGAGGGCAATCGATATACTTGCGATTATTTATTCAATAGTATTTATACAAAGGCTTTCGCCGAAAGTCAAACTAAATATCCGGTTTTGCAACAGCATTTTACGGGTTGGTTTATAAAAAGCGAAACTGAAATATTCAATCCCGAACAAGCAACTTTTATGGATTTTTCGGTGGAGCAAAGAGGAAATACGCGTTTTATGTATGTTTTGCCTATTTCTAAAACCGAAGCTTTGGTGGAATATACATTGTTTTCTGAAAATCTTCTTCCCAAAGAAGAATACGAAAATGAGATTCAAATCTATTTAAGAAATCTGGGAGCTGATCAATATGAAATTATAGAAAAGGAGCAGGGCAGTATCCCGATGACGTGTTTTCCTTTTTGGAAAAAGAATACCAAACGCGTTCTGAATATAGGAACTGCGGGCGGTTGGACAAAAGCGAGTACAGGATATACTTTTAAAAATTCAGATAAAAAATCTTCTGAATTGGTGGCATTTTTGGTTAATAAAAATTCTTCTTCCCAAACTTCGGAATCGCTCAAAATGTCAAAATTTCATAAAAAAACCAGATTTTGGTTTTATGATTTATTGCTTTTAGATATTCTGCATCGCCATAACGAATTGGGAAGTTCTATTTTTTCATCTATGTTTAAAAAAGGAAATCCCGCTTTGATTTTTAAATTTCTGGATGAGGAAACTACATTTTTTGTGGATGTTAAAGTTATTTTAAAGTGTCCTAAAATACCATTTATAAAAGCGTTATTTAGAGTGATTTTTCTTTCAAATAAATTTAACTCAAAATAATAACCTTTGAAAAATATTACTTTAGGATTTAGCTTCTTTTTTACTCTTTTATCTTTTGGGCAAGTTTCTACAAACAAAGCACATGATGCAATAGTCGAAGAGTTTTTGACCAATTGTGCAGAGAAGCATAATTATAATATTGAAATGAGCGAGTGGCAGTCTTGTCTGGATCAGGGTCTCAAAAAAGACAGCACTGTCGCTTATTTATGGCAGCAAAAAGCAATGCCTTATTTTAAATGCAAAAAGTACGAAGTCGGAATGCAGTATCTCGATAAAGCTGTTTTATACGACAAGAAAGAGTGGCTGCCTTATAGAGGTTTTATGAAATGTATTTTCTCAAAAAATTACAAAGACGCTATCACAGATTTAGAAGAATGCATTAAACTTTATGGAAACGGATATAGAATGGATCATACCTATAGTTTTTATATGGGGCTTTGCTATCTGCAGCTGAACGATTATGCAAAAGCAGAGCAACTTTTTGACGATTATGTAAATGATATTTATAAAAACAGACAGCAATTAGAACATCCAACGGCATATTTCTATCAAGGAATTACTAAATATGAACTTAAAAAATGGGATGAAGCGATTGTCATTTTTGATAAAGCTTTAAAAATCTATCCGGAATTTTCGGACGCGAAATTTTATAAAGCCATTTGCTGGCTTAAGCAAGGAAAGCAAAGAGAGGAAGTTAAAGCGCTGATTGCATCGGCAAAAACAGATGCTGCAAAGGGTTTTTCAATTAATGAAGATAATACAGTATATGAGACTTATCCTTATCAGGTAAGGTTTTGATTTTTTCAATCGAACTATAACAAAACTTTATACTTCAAATTAACTAGTTGCCACTAAACTTTGTAACTTTGCAAATCAAAAGTAAAATTTAAAATAAAGAGATATGTATCCAGAAGAAATGGTAAAACCAATGCAAGCTGAATTGACTGCTGCTGGTTTTCAAGATTTACATAGTGCTGACGCTGTAGATAACGCTATCAAAGCCGAAGGTACCACTTTAGTTGTTGTAAACTCTGTTTGTGGTTGTGCTGCAAGAAACGCACGTCCGGGAGCAAAAATGAGTTTAGAAGGAGCTAAAAAACCAGATCACTTAATTACTGTTTTTGCAGGTGTAGACAAAGAAGCTGTAGATGCTGCAAGACAACATATGTTTCCTTTTCCTCCATCATCGCCATCTATGGCTTTGTTCAAAAACGGAGAATTGGTTCACATGTTAGAGCGTCACCACATCGAAGGACGTCCAGCTGAATTAATCGCTGAGAACTTGCAAGATGCGTTTAACGAATTTTGTTAATTTTTAAGTTGCTAAGGTTCTGAGTTGCTGAGGTTCTAAGATTTAGGTTCAGAGCGACAAAGGTTACAAGAGGTACAAAGATTTTAAAAAGCACTATAGAAATATAGTGCTTTTTCATTTTTTACTAATTCCATTTAAAAAGCTTAGAACCTTAGCAACTTAGTATCTCAGAACCTTTGCACCTTTGCACCTTTTTCATACCTTTGCACCTCAAAAAATAATTTCTAAACTTAAAAACTGTTTATAGCATGCAACTGTACAACACTTTAAGCGCAGAAGAAAGAGCCATCATGATCGATGATGCCGGTAAACAACGACTAACGTTGTCTTTCTATGCGTATGCCAAAATTCAAGATCCCAAAAAATTTCGCGATGATTTATTTTTAGCCTGGAATAAGCTCGATGCTTTAGGCCGAATTTACGTTGCCACCGAAGGAATAAATGCTCAAATGAGTATTCCTGAAGATAATTTGGAAGCTTTTAGAGCCACTCTTGAAGTTTATGATTTCATGAAAGGCATACGATTGAACGAAGCTGTAGAACATGATGATCATTCCTTTTTAAAATTGACAATTAAAGTTCGTGATAAAATCGTTGCTGACGGTTTAAACGATGAAACTTTTGATGTAACCGATATAGGTGTTCACCTGAAAGCCAAAGAATTCAATGAAATCCTTGATGATCCCAATACAATTGTAGTAGATTTTAGAAATCACTACGAAAGTGAAGTGGGGCATTTTAAAAATGCTATTACTCCAGATGTTGAGACTTTTAGAGAAAGTCTGCCAATTATCAACGAACAACTTCAAAACCATAAAGAAGATAAAAATCTTGTAATGTATTGTACCGGAGGAATTCGTTGCGAAAAAGCTAGTGCGTATTTTAAACACCAGGGCTTTAAAAATGTTTTTCAGTTAGAAGGCGGAATCATTAATTACGCGAAACAAATTGAAGCAGAAGGTATTGAAAGTAAATTTATTGGAAAAAACTTCGTATTCGATAATCGTCTTGGCGAAAGAATCACCGATGATATTATCTCTCAATGTCATCAATGCGGCAAACCTTGCGACAATCACACCAATTGCGAAAACGACGGCTGTCATTTGTTGTTTATCCAATGTGATGAATGTAAGTCTGCAATGGAAAACTGCTGTTCTACAGAATGTCTTGATATTATACATATGCCTCTTGTTGATCAGGTTCGTTTAAGAACCGGAAAACAAGTTGGAAACAAGGTTTTTAGAAAAGGAAAATCAGATAGTTTGAAATTTAAACATTCTGGTGAACTACCCAATACCTCTTTGGCTACAGCCGAAAAGCCACTAGATATTCGTCAAAAAATAAAAGTAAAGAAAGTACTTCTTGGTAAAGCGGAACACTATTATGTAAAAGCGCAAGTTGGTCTTTTTACTATCGAAAACCACGAATTAAATACTGGTGATAAAATTTTAATTTCAGGACCTACTACAGGAAATCAGGAATTGATTTTAGAAAAAATGATCGTCAACGAAGCACAAGCCACTACTGCTAAAATTGGAGATCGAGTTACTTTTGAGGTTCCATTCCGTATTCGTTTGTCAGATAAATTGTATAAAATTGTAAATTAGCAAAAATTTTATGCTAATTTATTGATGTCACAATCCTTTACCAAATTATGGATTCATGCCATTTGGGCAACTAAAAATCGTCAGGAATTAATTGATGATTCAATTGAGAAAAAATTGAATGATTTCATTTATGAATAGTTAATTTATCTTGGTTGCCCTGTTAGAATCCTAAACGGAATGCCTGATCATGTTCATGTTTTATTTTTACAAAATCCACAAAAAACTATCACAGATATTGTAAAGCAAATAAAAGGAAGTTCTTCTCATTTTATAAATAGAGAAGAACTTATCCTTGAGAAATTTGCCTGGCAAACAGGATTTGCTGCTTATTCAGTTAGTGAGTCTCAGTTAGAGGTGGTTTATAATTACATTAAAAATCAAAAGCACCATCACCTTAAGAAAAATGGACAAGATGAATTTGACGATTTTGTAAAATTGCATGGATTGGGAGAGAAATGATTTTTTAACTCAACGATACATTCCCCGTGGTTGAAACCACGGGCTATATTTGAAATACCACACATAAAGAGGAAAAACATAGCCTGCGGTTTCAACCGCAGGGAAACAATGTATATCTATAACGATTATTGTATCGTGTAGATTGATAGTCATCAGAACGTTCCCAGTGGTTGAAACCACGGGTTATATTTGAAATACCACACATACAAATGAAAAACATAGCCTGCGGTTTCAACCGCAGGAACACAATTAATATTCATACCAGAATGACATAATCAATGGTTTAACCATTGGAATACAATATAAATAAAAATGACAACAAACAACAAAATCGAACTTATGGCTCCTGCCGGGAGCTTTGATTCACTTCAGGCGGCTTTAGATAATGGGGCGGATTCTATTTATTTTGGCGTAGAACAACTTAACATGCGTGCGCGTTCGACTGTTAATTTTACTATGGATGATTTGCAGGAAATCGCGAATCGCTGTGAAGCTAAAAACGTTCGAAGCTATCTTACTTTAAATACCATAATTTACGATCATGATTTATCTGTCGTAAAAACATTGCTGAACAAAGCCAAAGAAGCCAGTATTACAGCTGTAATTGCCTCCGATCAGGCAGTGATTGCTATGGCAAGAACAATTGGTATGGAGGTTCATATTTCGACCCAATTGAACGTAACAAACATTGAAACCATCAAATTCTATAGCTTGTTTGCTGATACTATGGTTTTAAGCCGTGAGTTGAGTTTGCGTCAGGTAAAAAGCATTACAGGTCAAATTGAGAAAGAACAAATAAAAGGCCCAAGCGGAAATTTAGTAGAAATCGAAATTTTCGGGCATGGTGCTTTGTGTATGGCGGTTTCGGGTAAATGTTATTTGAGTTTACATTCGCATAATTCATCTGCTAATCGTGGTGCGTGTAAACAAAATTGCCGCAAAAAATATACAGTGATCGATCAGGAAACCGGTTTTGAAATCGAATTGGACAACGAATATATGATGTCGCCAAAAGATTTGTGTACACTCGATTTCTTAGATCAGGTAATAGATTCTGGAATTCAGGTTTTAAAAATCGAAGGACGTGGCCGTGCGCCCGAATATGTAGCAACGGTTATCAAAACGTATCGTCAGGCTATTGATGCCTATTATGATAATACATTCTCTAAAGAAAAGGTTTCGGTTTGGATGGAAGCTTTGAACACCGTTTATAATCGCGGCTTTTGGTCAGGTTATTATTTAGGTCAGGAATTAGGAGAGTGGAGTGATATTCCGGGATCTGCCGCAACGCAGAAGAAGGTTTATGTTGGAAAAGGAACACACTATTTTCCAAAAGCTGAAGTGGGACAATTTACAATTGAAGCTTACGATATTAAAATTGGAGATAAAATTTTAGTTACTGGTCCAAGTACCGGAGCACAGGAAATGATCATTGACGAAATGATGGTAAATGATTTGGTTTCTGAAAAGGCTACAAAAGGTGACGATTGTACTTTTAAATTACCTTTTAGAATCAGAATGTCTGACAAATTATATAAAATCGTTGAAGCGTAATGGTTATTGTAACTTTACAAAGAGATAAATGCATTGGCTGTAATTACTGCGTCGAAATGGATCCGGTGCATTTTCAAATGTCTAAAAAAGACGGAAAATCGGTATTGATTCACTCGAAAGATGCAAAAGGATTTTTTACATTGAAATCTAATAATCATACAATCGTTGAAAGTTGTGAATTGGCTGCGAAAGCTTGTCCGGTAAAGATTATTACAGTTAAAGAGACTTAGATTATTTGCTTATTATAAATTGAAAGAGCCACATTATTTGTGGCTCTTCTTGTTTTTTTTCAAGCTAATTATTCTTTAACAAGATTTACAAACTTAGCATTTGCCAAAGAATACAAAGTTCCTTTTTTGCCTATACCTTGCCAGTCAGATATTTTTCCGTTTACATTAATTTTAATGCCAACTGCATTCGGTGTTTCGTATAGTATATATTTAATATTACCGCTGTTAAACTCCAATTCGTTACCAGTACTTTGTTTTCTAAATTTGAATACTGCTTTATTTGCTTTTTCCGGACTTACCGGATGTGCAAAAGAAACAAATTTGTATTCATCATTTTGACGAAAAGCATAATATAAGACGTTATCTACTTTAAAAAGTAGTATACGTCCTTTATGATTTTTTGTATCAAAGACAAGCAATTTATCTAAGTCAGGTTCGTAAGCAGATAAAGAAGTAAAAGGAACGTATTTGTTCTTTTCCCATTTCTTTCCTGTTATTTTATAAAAAGGCGTCTGAGTGAATCCGTCTTCTTCAAAGCTTGACAAAAGTTTGGCTTCGGTGCCAGAAACACTATAGTGTTCGATGCCATGAAGAGCAGCTCCTCCAAGACTCGTTGTGATAAGTCGCTTGTTTTTAGTGTCAATGTCAAATGAGCCTCCGCGCATACAATTGGCACCATTATAAACATCGCTAATACTTTGACTGGATATAAAAGAGGTTGAGGTATTAACATAAATGTGTGCTGTTGCTTGCGGAGTATAACAACCATCATCTATTGCTTCAGTTTCATGAATAACAACATCAGGCCTGCCATCAAAATTCACATCGCCTAATACACGAATATTTTTGTCCGTAATGCTTTTAAATGCAACCGTCCTGGCTGTTTTGCTTATTTGAGATTTAGACAATTCTTTTGCACCATATTCGAGTACAATTTTTTTACTTTGATTTTCTGTAATTTTATAATATTCTCTTATTTCAGACTTTACGGTTTGTTGCACAAAATACAAAGTATAGCCTTTCATGAAATCGTTTATAATATAAGCTTTTTGAGCGTTTGCACTATAAAATGCTGCGCAAACAAAAAGGAGTAAAGAAGTTTTTAGTTTCATATTTGGTATATTATGTAAATGATTTTCTATTTAGTCTTCTGAAACTTCAAGCTTATCAAAATCTTCTATTTCAGATAATTTGAATAGTTTTGTTTTATTGATTTTTGCTTCCTTCTTTTCAAATATCTCAGGTTTATCGATATTCGGGTTTGTGTTTTCATTTACTATTTTTCTTCTGGTTAAAAAATTTATACTCGTTTCTGTAAGTACTGTAGGTCCGTGATTGCTGCTTGAATCGTAGCCAATAAGTTCAAGATCTGAATTTTGAAGCCTAAATAAGAAGTTTTCCTTTGGTTATTTCAACGCCTAGTTCCGGCGCAAAATAAACTCCGCCATCTTCATTTTCAGATAAAAACAATCCCTATTTTGCATTATTACAAAATAGGGATTGTTTTGTCTTTGAAACTTTCTTATTAAATGCCGATTTTAGCATTGATGTTATGCTTTGCGACATATGCTTTTGCGACATTCATCAATTTTGTAAACTTAGTATCAATTTCGCTTTGAGTTGAGGCGTCAAAATCTGCAATTGCTTTTTCTATTTGTTCAGGTGATGCTTTTTCATCCTTCATTTTGGCAATTGGCAGATAGCCTTCTTTTTCTTTAGTAATTGCATAAGAGAATAAATCTTTTGATGCCTGAAGAAGTTCCCGATTGTCATCATCTTCCTTTATTTCTTTAATTTTTTTAAATTGAGTTTCTAAATTGGTAATATCAAATTTAAAATAATCGTAATATGAAGATGGAATCATTTTTTTTTGACTTTCATCATAAATCTGTGGTTCAGATTCTAACTTAAAATTAATATCCTTACTTCCAAAACGGGATAATAAATTCGAATTTAGCGCGGCTACTTCAAAAGTTTTTTCTGGTGAAAGGTTTGTACAAGAGGTTAAAAATATACTTGTAACGATTAGTACTAATAATATGATGGAATTATTTAATGTCTTTTTCATTTTTTAAGTTTGTTTGTTATTTATCCTTTTAAAATTTTACTTTTCTCGGCCTCAAATTCTTCAGAAGTTAAAATTCCCGCATCCAAAAGTTCTTTCAAATCTAATAATGCCTTTTTCTTTCCTTCGATAGAACTTACTGAATCTGTTTTTTGTGGTTCTTCTTTATAAATTGGAGTTACTATGGTTCCGGATGGAGCATATTTCAAAATCAATTCTGTAATTTCATTAAAGCCTTTTACATTCGAATAATCAATTGCCTTTTGTTCTTTTATATTTACGATAGAAACGTCTGCCTTATTTTCAAGTAAATATTTTACCACATCTTTTTTTCCGTTTGCGGCACTGTAATGCAAAGGCGTGTTCCCGGATTCATCCTGAATGTTGATATTTGCTCCAGCCTCGATTAACAATTTTACCATGCTTAAATTGCCTTTTTTTGTAGCAACATGTAGAAGGCTTTCTCCACCATAAGTATAACTGCTGTTAAGTGTAAAACTAGATTCATTAGCAATATTTGTAGCACTAACAATCCAATCAAGATAATCATTCATAGAAGAAGTGTCGCTATCCAAAGGTTTACTGTAGTTTACATCCACTCCATTTTCTAAAAACAAGGAAACTATTTCCTTTTGATTATTTGCGCAGGCATACCAAATAGCGGAATGTCCATTATTATTGGATACAAAAACATCGGCTCCTCTTTCTACTAAAAGTTTAGCAAGCATTCTGTTGGTTTCATAACAAGCAATTAAAAGTGCATTTTCTCCCGCATGATTCGTATGATTAATATTTGCACCATTATCCAGAAGCATTGTCACCATCGGGATCGATTTAGTATAACAGGCATGCAGTAAAGGTGTGTTTCCTTGTTTATCGGTGACATTAATATCAGCACCTTTATCTAAAAGCAGTTGAATAATTTCTCTGTTTAATTTTGTCGAAGCCAATAAAATTGGAGTTTCTCCATTGTTATTCAGTAAATTAACATCAATTCCTGCTTCAAGCAACTTTGTTGCAATTTCGATTTGTGCGGTCTGAACAACTAAATGCAAAAGACTATTTCCGTATTTGTCATTTTTAGTAGTTTCCGCACCATTTTCTAAAAGATACAAAGCAGTTTGTTTCTGTTTTTGCAGGCAGGCAAAATACAGTGGAGTTTCTCCGTCATGATCTTCGTAATTTATATCTGCACCATCTTCACAGAGTATTTTTACAATATCCAAATATCCTCTGTGAGCGGCGTAATGCAAAGCTGTTCTCCCTTTTTCGTCGGTATATTTTACATCAACTTCTTTATTCTGAAGCAGTAATTCGGCTATCTTTCTGTTGCCGTTTTCGCAGGCAATTATAAATGACATTGACATATCTTGCTGTTTTTTATGTAAATTTTGTTATTAGGATTTCATTAAAAGTTCGACCGTTTTGATTTTCAGGTTATCTCCGGAAGCAATCATAAGGGCTGTTTCATCTTTGTCATTCGTAATGTCTTTATCGGCACCGTTTTCAAGTAATAATTTTACTTTTCTATAAGTTTCTTTTGCAGCTTCGGCATCATAATTTACATCAAAAAGACACACTTTATGCAATAAAGTGTTGCCTTCATTGTCTTGTTCATTGATGTCAATTGACGAATTGTCTAATGCAAATTTTAGAATTCCGGCTTTTTTTTCTGCGAGATAATCCAATCCTGATTTTGCTTTTCCGTAATATTGCGCACAGAAATTTAGATCGGCACCATCTGATAATAATCGTTCCAGAAATTTTAAGCTGCTTTCAGAATCCGACATTGATCGAATGAATTCTGTAAATAAGGTTCTTTGGTCTTTGTTGATGATACTAAAATCAGGCGTGGCAGCAGCTGCTAAAAGATCATACATTTCATAAGAACACTGTTCTGCGACAGCATAATAAAAAGCAGTATTGTTAAGATTGTCTGTTTCGTTGGCATCGGCACCATTTTCAAGTAAAAAAGGTAAAAGTTCTTTTTTGCTTTTTTTGACGGCACACATTAGTGGAGTAGTTCCAACAATGTTTTTTTCGTTAATATCAACACCATTTTCAATAAGCAAAGAAATGTAGTCTTTTGTTTTCTCTGTTTCTAGACCATATGTATTTATAACAGAGTAAATAAGGTTTTCTCCAGCGTTGTTTTTATACTGAGTATCAGCTCCAAAATCATCAATCAAAATTTTTATGATTTTTGGAGGAGTACCTTTCTCAAGAAAGTATCGCAGTAAAGTTTGATCGCTTATTTCATCATTAAGATTGTCTACTTTTGACATTAATTCTTTAAAAAAAGCAAGCGATTCTTCGTCATCCTTTAAATTTCGGGCAATAGTACTAAAAATAGATTTGTCAAAACTGTCCAGTTCATAGATATCGGTTTCAATAAAACCGGCATTTATTAGAGCCTCAGCTAAATCAATTGCTTTTGCGTTACATATTATGGAGGTTATTTGAGAAAAATTGTTTTTGAGGTATTGTTCAGAAAATGATTCCCCGTTTTTAAGAGATTCTCTGGCAGCATCCAAATTGCCTTGAAAAATGTATTCTTCTATTTTGTTTTGTGTAGACATATTAATAAAGTTAATAAATGAAAGATAAAACTTAAATTATTATTCGTGTGTGTTTTTTTGGAAAAAAAGTATAACGATTAAAAAAGTGAAAAATTGGAATATAGTTTAAAAAACTAAATTTGAAGTGCGCTTTAAGACATAAAATAACAAGAATAAGGTTTTTTTTAAAGGAGGTTGCAGCTGTAATTGTAGTCATATTTAACTGGGAAATGTTCTCTAAAAAGCTATTTATCATAAGAAAAAGCGTTTTTTTTTATTTAACAAGCCTTTAGATTTTATCCATAAAAAGCAAACTAAAAAAAATACTATCTTTACCGATCAAACATTTATGAACTTAAGTTGCTTTTTTGCAACACTACATATATAATTATGGCATGTACAAGTTGTTCAACCTCAGATGGCGGTGCGCCAAAAGGTTGTAAAAATAATGGGACTTGCGGCACCGATAGCTGCAATAAACTGACGGTTTTTGACTGGCTCGCGAACATGAGTCCGTCTAATGGAGAGGCTATTTTTGACTGTGTTGAGGTTCGTTTTAAAAACGGACGCAAGGAATTTTTTAGAAATTCAGAAAAATTAACTTTAAGTATTGGTGATATTGTAGCGACTGTTGCTTCACCGGGACATGATATTGGTATTGTTACTCTGACAGGCGAATTGGTAAAAATTCAAATGAAGAAAAAAGGTGTTAACCACGAAAGTAACGAAGTACCTAAAATTTACAGAAAAGCTTCTCAAAAAGACATCGATATTTGGTCTGTAGCACGTGATCGTGAAGAACCAATGAAAGTTCGTGCACGTGAACTGGCGATTCAGCATAAATTGGAAATGAAAATATCTGATATTGAATTTCAGGGAGACGGCTCAAAAGCTACATTTTACTATACAGCAAATGACAGAGTTGATTTTAGGCTTTTAATTAAAGATTTTGCCAAAGAATTCAGTACGAGAGTCGAAATGAAACAAGTTGGTTTCCGTCAGGAAGCAGCTCGTTTAGGCGGAATTGGTTCTTGCGGAAGAGAATTATGCTGTTCAACCTGGTTAACAGATTTTAGAAGTGTAAATACATCTGCAGCGCGTTACCAACAACTTTCTTTAAATCCTCAAAAATTAGCCGGACAATGCGGAAAATTAAAGTGTTGCTTGAATTATGAGCTTGACACTTACATGGATGCATTAAAAGATTTTCCGGATTACGACACTAAATTAGTGACTGAAAAAGGAGATGCTATCTGCCAGAAACAGGATATTTTTAAAGGATTAATGTGGTTTGCTTACACGAATAATTTTGCAAACTGGCATGTTTTAAAAATTGATCAGGTAAAAGAAATTATTGCCGAGAATAAACAAAAAAATAAAGTCTCTTCGCTTGAAGATTTTGCTATTGAAGTAGTTTCAGAACCTGAAAAAGACTTTAATAATGCAATGGGTCAGGAAAGTTTGACTCGTTTTGATCAGCCAAAGAGAAAGAAAAAACCAAATCGCAAACGCAAACCAAATGCCGAAGCAGCGATTGTGGCTACTCCAAACAAACCTCAGGCAGTTTCAAATCAAAATAAACCTGCAGCAGGAAATCAAAATAAAGGGAATAATCCAAATAAAGGAAACAAACCGAATAATAACAAGCCGAATAAACCTAACAATGCAAACGAGAATAAACCGGCTGAACCTAGAAAACCTATAATTATTACTAAAAATGAGAATAAAAAATAGTGCGATTCTTCTTTTGGTAGGAATACTGCTTTTTTCTTGTGATAAAAAAAGAGTATTTGATGAGTACAAATCTGTTGGAAGTGCCTGGAACAAAGACAGTATTGTAACTTTTGATCTGCCAGTTTTAGATTCAACCAAAAAATACAATTTATTTATAAATTTGAGGGACAACAACAATTATCCATTCAAAAATTTGTTTTTAATTGTGGCTATAGAAACGCCAAGCGGTTTCACTAAAGTAGATACTTTAGAATATGAAATGGCAAAACCCGACGGAACCTTGTTAGGTAACGGTTTTACGGATATAAAAGAAAGTAAACTTTATTATAAAGAAGATGTAAAGTTTAAAGGAAAGTATAAAGTACACATCAAACAAGCCGTTAGGGAATCAGGAAAAATTCCTGGCGTTCAGGAGTTAGATGGTATTACAGACGTAGGTTTTAGAATAGAACAAAAAGATTAGAAAAATAGTTATATGGCCATTAAGAAAAACAAGCAACCTAATAGTAATAAAGATATTAACTACTATAAAAAGAAATTCTGGAGAGTTTTTGCATATACCTTGTTGGGTATTTTAGCTTTCTTTTTATTTGCCTCTTGGGGATTATTCGGATCGATGCCTTCTTTTGAAGATTTAGAAAATCCGGATTCTAATTTGGCAACAGAAATTATTTCATCTGATGGTGTAGTGATTGGTAAATATTTTAAAACCAACAGATCACAACTTAAATATTCAGATTTACCAAAAAACCTTGTGGATGCTTTGGTTGCAACCGAAGATGCCCGTTTTTATGAACATTCAGGAATTGATGGACGTGGAACTTTACGTGCTGCTTTTTCACTGGGAACCAACGGAGGAGCCAGTACCCTGACACAGCAGCTGGCAAAACAATTATTTCATCGCGGAGGATCTAGCTTTTTACCTTTTAGAATTGTGCAAAAGATAAAAGAATGGATTATTGCCATTCGTCTGGAAAGGCAATATACCAAAAATGAGATTTTAGCAATGTACTGCAACGTTTATGATTTCGGAAATTACGCTGTTGGGGTAAGTTCGGCATCTCAAACTTATTTTTCTAAAGAACCTAAAGATTTAACTATAGACGAATCGGCAATATTGGTTGGAATGTTTAATAATTCATCTCTTTATAATCCGTTGCGCAACCCTGTTGGTGTTAAAAACCGTCGTGATGTGGTATTGGGTCAAATGGTAAAAGCCAAGATGATTACTGAATCTCAAAAAAATAAGTATAAGGCATTACCAATTGCATTAAAATTCAAATTAGAAAGCCACCGTGAAGGAACAGCTACCTATTTCAGAGAATATCTTCGTGATTACATGAAAAAGTGGGTTGCCGAAAATAAAAAACCGGACGGTTCTGATTATGATATTTACAAAGACGGTCTAAAAATTTATACCACTATAGATTCAAGAATGCAGTTACATGCCGAAGAAGCGGTTTCTGAGCACATGAAAAATTTGCAACAACAATTTTTCATCGAACAAAAAAATAATAAAAACGCACCATTTGTAAATATCACTAAGGCAGAAACAGATAAACTTATGATGCAGGCCATGAAAAACTCAACGCGTTGGGCTATCATGAAAGATCTGGATAAAAGCGAAGATGATATCATTGCTTCATTCAAAGTAAAAACAAAAATGCGCATATTTACCTGGAAAGGTGAGCGTGATACTACAATGACTCCAATGGATTCTATCCGTTATTTCAAACACTTTTTACAATCTGGTTTAATGGCAATGGAGCCTCAAACCGGAAATATTAAAGCGTGGGTTGGTGGAATCAATTATAAATATTTTCAATACGATCACGTAGGACAGGGAGCAAGACAAGTAGGTTCTACATTTAAGCCTTTTGTTTACGCAACCGCAATTGAGCAATTGAATATGTCTCCTTGTGATTCTATTCTTGACGGACCTTTTATGATTCACAAAGGGCGTCATAATGTTACTGCAGATTGGGAGCCAAGAAACTCTGATAACAGATATCGCGGAATGGTTACCTTAAAACAAGGTTTGGCTAACTCAATCAATACCATTTCTGCAAAATTAATCGATCGTGTAGGACCTGAAGCTGTAGTTGAGTTAACGCATAAATTAGGGGTTAAAACCGAAATTCCGGCACAGCCTTCTATTGCTCTTGGTGCCGTAGATATTACGGTTGAAGATATGGTTGCTGCTTACAGCACATTTGCCAATCAGGGAGTGTATGTAAAACCACAATTTTTAAGCCGAATTGAGAATAAAAGCGGAGAGGTGATTTACGAACCAATTCCGGAATCTCATGATGTATTAAACAAAGATATTGCCTTTGCAGTAATCAAATTGCTTCAGGGAGTTACAGAAACCGGTTCTGGTGCACGTTTACGTACGCAAGGCGGTGGAAGTGGAGACAATCGATGGACGGGATATCCTTATATGTTCAAAAATCCGATTGCTGGTAAAACGGGAACAACTCAAAACCAGTCTGATGGTTGGTTTATGGGAATGGTGCCTAATTTAGTAACCGGTGTTTGGGTAGGTTGCGAAGATCGTTCGGCACGTTTTAAAAGCCTAACTTACGGGCAAGGTGCAACTGCGGCATTGCCAATTTGGGGTTATTTTATGAAACTTTGTTATGCAGATCCGGGACTTCAGGTTTCGAAATCAGAGTTTGAGCGACCAAAAAATCTTTCTATAAAAGTAGATTGTTATAGTGCGCCAAAAGTAAAAGATACTACTGTTACAGAACAAAATACAGACGAATTCGAACTGTAATTCGAACTGTAATTTAAATTCTTTTAAATATAAAATTATCCTTTTGTGATCTTCTGAATTTCAGAAAACACAAAAGGATTTTTTTTTAATAAGTTGTAATGAAAGTTCACCGCAAAGAACGCTAAGATTTACGCAAAGTTCGCAAAGAAATTAAAACTTTGCGTCTTCGCGCCTTTGCGGTTAATATCAGTCGCTATTTGTAGATTTTATTTTTTACGAAATCGTTATAATTTAATCTAAAAATGGTATTTTTATCAAAAATATACGGTAATAAAGAGCATTTATTATGATTACAAAAAAAGTAAATAACGTTCAGGAGGCTACAGAAGGAATAGAAAACGGAATGACCATTATGTTCGGTGGTTTTGGTTTATGCGGAATTCCTGAAAATACTATAGCAGCATTAGTAAATACAACAGTTTCAGATTTAACTTGTATTTCGAACAATGCAGGGGTTGATGATTTTGGTTTGGGATTGCTTTTGCAGAAAAAACAAATCAAAAAAATGATTTCGTCTTATGTAGGCGAAAACGCTGAGTTCGAACGCCAGATGCTTTCCGGAGAACTTGAAGTTGAATTGACGCCTCAGGGAACTTTAGCCGAGCGTTGTCGTGCGGCACAAGCCGGGATTCCCGCTTTTTTTACACCAGCAGGTTACGGAACCGAAGTTGCCGAGGGAAAAGAAGTTCGTGAATTCAACGGAAAGATGCACATCATGGAGCAAGCTTTCAAAGCTGACTTCGCCATTGTAAAAGCCTGGAAAGGTGACGAAGCCGGAAATCTTATTTTTAAAGGAACCGCCAGGAACTTCAATGCATGCATGGCCGGAGCTGCAAAAATTACTATTGCTGAGGTCGAAGAATTAGTTCCCGTTGGTACTTTAGATCCCAATCAAATTCATATTCCGGGAATTATGGTACAGCGTATTTTTCAGGGAGAAAAATTTGAGAAAAGGATTGAGCAGAGAACTGTGAGACAGAGAGCTTAATTATAATTAGATAATTTGGCAATTAGATAATTATATAAATATTGCAACAATGTTGCTTTAGTTGCTATTTATTTTGTAATTCACTTGATAATAAAAGCATTATGTTTAATTATATAAAGTGAATGACTAAATAATGAGGTGTTTTTTGAAAATATTTTTCCATTATTCAATTGCATAAAGTGAGTCATTATCTCATATCAAATTCTCTAATTGAAACATTAAAAAAAAGACAAATTAAACTATGACTAAGCTTTTTAATATTATTCTGTTTTCCTTATTGTCTTTTTCGACTTTTGCGCAATCAACCAATGAATTACGACAACAACTAAGTCAAATCATTTCGTCTAAAAATGCAACAGTTGGAATTTCGATAAAAGGAATTGAAGATAAAGATACTTTGAGTCTCAACGGTAACTTAAAAGCTCCTATGATGAGTGTTTTTAAGTTTCATATTGCGTTGACGGTTTTAGATAAAGTCGATCAGGGAAAACTTTCATTAACACAGGAAATTTTTATTAAAAAGAAAGATTTACATGAAGATACTTGGAGCCCAATGAGGGAAGATTATCCTGATGGGAATGTGAATTTAACTTTAGATAAAGTATTAAGATATACCATTTCGCACAGTGATAATAATGGTTGCGACATTCTAATTGATTTACTCGGAGGAACAAAAGAAGTTCAGAAATTCATCAATAAACAAGGAATTAAGGATTTCGTGATCAAAGTAAACGAGCAACAAATGCGAACCTGGGAAAATCTTTATGTGAATACAACTACTCCATTGGCAACAACAGTGTTACTGGAAAAGTTCTTTAAAGGACAAATTCTAAAAGAAAACACTACAAAGTATCTGTACCAGATAATGGTCGAAACATCGAGAGGTCTCACCTGGATGAAAGCTGGACTTCCTGAAAATACCGAATTGGCGCACAGAACGGGAATGTCAGGAACTAATGATGCTAATTTGAGAGTAGCAATGAATGATATTGGAATTGTAAAACTCCCAAACGGGAAACATTTTATTCTATCCGTTTATTTAAAAAATATCACAGAAAAACAAGAAGATACAGAGAAATTAATTGCAGATATAACAAAGATAACCTGGGATTATTTCATCAAAAAGACAGAACAAATTAGATAATTAGAAAAGGTGATAATTAGATAATTGATTGATGATTGCGTAAAGTAATGCATTATCTAATTATCTAATTTCCAAACATACACATTGTACTTATGTTGACAAAAGAAGATATTGCAAAACGAATTGCAAAAGAAGTAAAAGACCGTTATTTTGTTAATCTTGGCATCGGGATTCCGACTTTGGTAGCAAATTACGTTAGAGAAGACATAGCAGTTGAATTTCAAAGCGAGAATGGCGTTTTGGGTATGGGGCCTTTTCCTTTTGCGGGAGAAGAAGATGCTGATATTATCAATGCAGGAAAGCAAACCATTACGACGTTGCCGGGAGCAAGTTTCTTTGATTCGGCTTTTAGCTTTGGAATGATTCGCAGCCAGAAAGTAGACTTGACGATTTTAGGTGCGATGGAAGTTGCTGAAAACGGTGATATTGCCAACTGGAAAATTCCGGGAAAAATGGTAAAAGGAATGGGAGGCGCAATGGATTTGGTGGCTTCCGCCGAAAATATCATTGTGGCCATGATGCACGTCAATAAAGCCGGAGAATCTAAAATCTTAAAAAAATGCACTTTACCATTAACAGGCGTAGGATGCGTTAAAAAGGTCGTAACCGAATTAGCAGTTCTCGAAGTAACTGAAAAGGGTTTTAAGCTCTTAGAACGCGCGCCAGGTGTTTCAGTCGAGCATATCATCGCCTCGACAGAAGCTGATTTAATTATTGAAGGCGAAATTCCGGAAATGGCAATTTAGATTTACAACCAAACGATTTATGCCACAAAGGCTCAAAGACACAAAGTTTTTTTAATAACAAAACCGCCTGATTTGGCGGTTTTTGTTTTTTATACTTTTTAAAATTTCTTTGCGACTTGGTGTCTTTGTGGCAATATGTTACAATGTAAAACTCATGCGTCCAAAGTAGTAAGCTCCCGTAGTTCCCATTTGTACAGGTGCATATTTGAACACTCCGTAATAACTGTTCTCGTAAATTTGTCTGTCCGGGAAAATATCAAATAAGTTGTTGGCTCCCAAAGCAATCTGGATTTTTGGAGTAATTTTATAAGCAACAGTCATATCTGTAACTACTTTTCCGTTGTGTTTCTGGATGCCTCCAAAAGGGAAACCATCACGAATTACTTCTCCAAAATAAGTATTTCTTAATAAGAAATTCCATTTTGTTAAACTGTAATTAATAGCAAAAGTACCTTTGTGTTTAGGAGTGTTGGTCTCGATCAGACTTCTTTCCTGAGGTCCGTAATACACATCTTCCTGTCCTACGAATAAGGCCGGAATATTATTCAGCTGATCATCAACTTTATTGTCGTTGTAGTTGTACAATAACGAAAGATTCATTTTTCCCGGACCAACATTCATGTCGTAATCAATTACTACGTCAACTCCGTTTGTGGTCGTGTTGATGGCATTGGTAAAGAAACGTCCGGTTTGTGCGCCATATTGAGCAAACAAATCGCGAAGCGCAGGAACTGGATCTCCGTAAGCATCATTTCCTAAGTTTCCTGTAAGGATGATTCGGTTGTCGATTCTAATGTGATAGTAATCAGCTGTAATATGTAATTTTTTTGTTGGAGAATAAACAATTCCAAAACTGTAGTTTTTCGATGTTTCTTCTTTTAGTTTAGGAATTCCGAGTTCTTTAGCAACATCGCTATCATTTCTAAAAATACCCGAATTCAGGATTTGTCCGTCAACAGCATCGGTTGCAATATTGTTGAAGTATTGCTGGTGCAATGATGGCGCTCTAAAACCAGAACTAATCGCTCCACGAACAAATAGATTGTCTAAGATTTTATATCTGGCAGATAATTTTCCGTTAATTGTATTTCCAAAATCGGTAAAATCCTCGTAACGACCTGCAACGCCAATCAATAATTTCTCCGTAATATCGGCCTCAACATCAGCATAAACTCCAACGCTGTTTCTGTTTTCATTTACTTCATTCAAAGGAGAAAATCCCGGGAATGATTGTGCTCCGCCATTGATATAAGAGTTTTCTTCGCCAAGAACAATTTTGTATTTCTCAAAGCGATATTCACCTCCAAATGCCACATTCAATCCATGAAAAATATCTTTATATAATCTCGAAATGTCAGCATTTACCGTGTTTTGCAGGAAAGAGTGATTTCCGGCTTTAAAATCTGTTTGGCCATTATCGCCTAACGAAACGTTATTGGTATTCGATACATCATAAATAAATTTGTTTTCACCGATAGTATTGCTCACATCCAATTTCCATTCTCCAAATTTGAATTTAAAACCAACCGAAGAAGAAAGATCTGTTACAACAGAATTCAATTCAGGTTGAAATCCGAAAGGGAAAATAGAAGCCACCACATTTTCAGTTTCACTTGGTAAACGTCTGAAACCGTAACCTGTACCTTCTCTATGGCTCACGCCTCCGTTTGCATAAAACTCAATTTGATCGTTTAATGGAATCGATGCATTAAAAAATCCCTGAATATTCTGAATTTTTGCATCTCCAATCTGAAAATTAAAATCATCACGAGTCAAACCATTTTGAGCCAATAGATTATCATCAATCTGGCGTGACTGTGCCGGATTATCAGCAAAATCATAAGCGAAGAAATTACCTTCAGCCGATTGATCAAAAATAATCAGGTTATTATTTTGAGAACGATTGGTTTTCTGACGATCATTAAATTCAGCCGAAAGGTTGATGAAACCACCTTTGTTACCAATTTTTGTTCCGTAGTTTAAGTTTACATTTGTGGTCTGTCCATCATTTCTGGATGTCGAACCATAAGTAGCGTTTACTTCTAAACCGGCATTGTCTTTTAAAACCAGATTGATTACACCCGCAATCGCATCAGAGCCATATTGCGCTGCTGCACCATCACGTAAAACTTCAATTCTTTTGATTGCTGAAGCGGGAATCGCACTTAAATCTGTACCAACAGAACCATTTCCTACCGTATTTTGATAATTTACCAATGATGTAGTATGTCTTCTTTTTCCGTTAATCAAAACCAAAACCTGATCCGGGCCTAAGCCTCTTAACGAAGCCGGATCGATATGTTCCGTTCCATCCGCAGAAGATTGTCTGTTAGAGTTAAAAGAAGGAATCAAATAGGTCAAAATATCATTTGTAGTAGTTTGTGGTGTTGTATTTCTGATTTTTGCCAGGTTTACAACATCAACCGGAACTGCTGTTTCGAGTTTGCTTTTATTAGGATTTCTACTTCCTACGACTACAATTTCATCTAGACTATTATTTTCTAAAGCCAATTGTACTTCGATAATATGATCCTTTGCAACGACTTCTTTGGTTTGATATCCAAATAACGAAACAATAAGTGTTGAATTATTTGCAGAAGCATTAATTGTAAACTTTCCTAAAGCATCGCTTGACGCATTAATTTGAGTTCCTTTAATCAATATTGTAGCAAACTCCAGAGGATTTCCGTTTTCATTTGTAATCGTTCCTTTTATCTCGTGACTTTGCGCAAAAAATAAAGTGCTGGATAAAATAAGAATTGCTGTTATGACAATTTTTAATTTTTTTCTCATTGGTAATTTAGTTTTGTAATTGATTTAATAATTATTCAAAGATCCAATAGAACGGGTATTTGTCTACTACTTAGATAGGATAATGAATAAAATGCAAATGTAATTGTAAATAATCAAAATTGATTTATAAAATGATATTATTTGTAAGTTGATGGTGTCAGTTTTTGAATTTAATGAAATATCTTTGCTGAAAATTTAAAAAGAAAAAAAATGAAAGCACGTTTATTACTTTTTTTGTGCGCTATTACTTTTAATGGTTTCGCACAAAATAATGTATTAGTTTTTCAATCAGATTTTGGTTTGAAAGATGGGGCAGTATCTGCGATGAAAGGGGTAGCAATGGGAGTTTCGACCGATATTAAAATATTTGATGTTACTCATGAAATCCCGGCATTTAATATTTGGGAAGCAGCATATCGTTTGTCGCAAACGGCTCAATATTATCCTGCTGGAACCGTATTTGTATCAGTTTGTGATCCGGGAGTAGGTACAGCAAGGCATTCTGTGGTTTTGTTAACCAAGTCAGGTCATTATTTTGTAACTCCGGATAACGGAACTTTAACTCTAATTGCAGAACAATTAGGGATTCAGGAAATTCGCGAGATCGATGAAGTAAAAAACCGTCGTCAAAACTCAAACGAATCGTATACTTTTCATGGTCGTGATGTGTACGCTTTTACAGGAGCTCGTTTAGCATCTAAAACCATTACTTTTGAACAAGTGGGACCAAAATTACCAAACGAAGTGGTAAAAATCGACTACCAAAAACCGGTTTTCGAAAAAGGCATCATCAAAGGTGGAATCCCGATTTTAGATATTCAATACGGAAATGTATGGACAAATATCGACAAGAAAACTTTTGCTAATTTAGATTTAAAAGCAGGTGATTTTGTTAAAATCCAGATTTTCAACGGAACCAAAAAAGCATACGAAGGAAAATTGAAACTGGTTAATACTTTTGGAGAAGTTGCTGTAGGTACTGATGTTTGTTACTTCAACAGTCTTTTAAACTTTTCATTGGCCGTAAACCAGGGAAGTTTTTCAGCAAAACATAAAATTTACAGCGGAGCTGACTGGAGTATTCTACTTAGTAAATAAGCAGTAAACCATTTATACGAAATAAAAAAACCGCCTAATTAGGCGGTTTTTTTATTTATAATCTTTGCGACTTAGCGTCTTTGCGAGATTTTTTTCTTTCTTCAACTTTGCAAAAAAAACTTAGTGTCTTTGTAGCAAAAGTCTTTTTTACAAATTAAAAGAAGCTCCTAAACTAAAAGTAAACTGATTGTTTAAGTGATCGAAGACTCCGTCGTTGCTACCGTATTTTGCAATTGGAAAACCAAGTTCTGTAAAAACACCAAATCCATCAGTAAAAAAGTAACGACCACCAACATGACCGCCAAAATTGTGCAATCCTAAACTTAAACCAGGATAAACATCTAATTGATCAACACCAATAACACTGCTTAAATTAGCATTAATTCTGGCTTTAGCATCAAAACGATCACTAAAATCAGGTTTGTAATCATTGTAAGGAGTTGGGTTACTATGGTAAAAACCATTAAAATTATCTACACCCAATAAATAATTAGCAACAAAACCAAAAGAGAAATTTTCACCTAAACCAAAATCTACAGAACCCTGAATTCCTGAACCACCATCTTGTATGTTAGCACCAACGTTAACTTTAACATCTCCTTTTCCTTTAAAAGCTTGTTGAGCTTGTGTAAATCCAAATGATACTAAAAACAAAAGTGTAATAACCTTTTTCATAAACTTAAAAATTAATTATTTAAAAATGCAAAAATAGTTTTTTATGATCTAATTTCTGCCTTTTTCGTTAGAATACAATTCATTTAACGGGTCGCTTTGCCAGAATTCCTTGGTATTCACATCCATAATGGTCAAAGGGCCTCTAAAGGCAGCGCCGGTATCTACATTCCAAACGCAGGCTTTTTGTACAGGAATTGTTTTTCCAATTCGGGTAACAGGAGTATGCCCGATATAAATTTCTTTATATAGTGTAAAACGTTTTGGATAAAGCAAATCATCAATCTTTAAATTAGGATCTAATGAAAGTGCCATTTCCCAAAGTGTTCTGTCCCAATAAAATAGTTTAGGGAAATATTCATATTTTACACCATTCAAATTAGTGAAGCCGGCATGAACAAAAAGGCGGTTTTCATCATCAAGATAATAATCCTCCAAAGATTCTAAAAAGCCAATATGAATTTGTTTTTTTTCTTCACTTACTTTTTCGTACGCCAATACAGTAGCTTCGCCACCGTGTTTGAACCATAAAGTTTCGTCGATCTCATCATTTTTGGTTTTAAACCATGACAATAATAATTCGTCATGATTTCCTCTAATGCAAATGCAGTTTTGTTTGCTTTGCAAGTCCATCAAATAATCGATTACTTGTGGTGACTGGCTCCATCCATCAACATAATCACCTAAAAAAATAAGAGTATCCTGGGTTGTAACTTTGGCTTTTTTCATCACTTGTTCAAGCGCGAGTAGTCCGCCGTGTATGTCGCCTATAACAAATGTTCGCATTTTTTATTATTTCATGTAGAAATACAAAAATAAAGAAAATGATTTGTTTGTGAACATTAAGTTGAGAATCTTTAATCAGGAAAAAAGCGGCTCATTTTATTTGAAAGAATTTTCGGTTAAATTTTTATTAAAAAATACAAGTTTAAAAATTTATATTTGCCAAAAATTATGCCTTAAAAAATAAGTCTATGAAATCAAAAATTACTTTATTATTTCTTCTTTCTTTATTTATAGTATCCTGTTCGGGTGATGATGATGCCAAATCTAAACAATTCGAGTTCTTAGAATTTGAGAAAGATGTTGTGCTGCCTTCTCTTAATAGTGGTGATATTACTTTTTTAGCAATAGATTTCGATACAAATTTAGGAAACTGGGATCTTAAACTTACTGATGAGGATGGTACTGTTTTAGCTGCTGTATTAGATCGCGTTGAAGATACTCGAATTGGTTTTGGTGATAAAAGGATTCAAAGAGTTGCATTTAAAGCTGCTCCTAAAAATGAAGGAGTCTATACTTTAGTTATTAAAAATAAGACAACAGATCAGGTTTATACGGATCATTTTATAGTGAGAAGTAAGACTTTTAATAAAATCAACTATCAATATGTTGAAGATTATACGATACTGTTTGCTCACAGTTCAAATGAACAGGAACCTACACAGGATTATATTTATTTTCATAATATAAAAAACACGATCCAAAGTAGTATTTTGACAAGTGGAATTTCAGGAATAAGATTAGAAGATGTATCAACGTTTAAATCGTATGATTTAGAATATTCTATTAATTCTAATACAAAAAAAGTAGAGTTTATAATTTCTAGCGGAGTTCCGGCAGGTAAATATTTCTTATCAGTAAGATATAACAATCTAATCGATACTTACTTTGAAAAAGATATTGTAGTACAGGAAGAAAAAATGCCAGTAATTTCATCTATTAATAAAGCTGCTTTTAAAGGTGGTGAAACGATGGTTTTAAAAGGAAGTAATTTTAGATATAATTTTAATTTAGATTTACTGCCAGGATCAGCATATCGTTATTATAAATCACGTACAGCATTAGTTTTTACTGATCTTTATGGTACGGGAGAAATTGAGTTAAGTGCTTATGAATCCGATGCTAGTTTTAAATATATGAATGCACAGGCCACTGAGGTGAATTATCCAATTCCTGTAAAAACAGTAGATAAGTTTTTTTTCTTTGTAAGCGATAAGGAAGCAACTTATTTTGAAGGAACAGTAGCTTTAAGAACAGGACCATATATTAGCGAGCCAATGAAAATTAGAATAGATTTCAAATAAAACAGAATGATCTATTGAATAAGAAAAACTGCAGTTTTAAAAAAGCTGCGGTTTTTTTTATGACTTACTTCAACTCATTTTCAAGGTTTCCTGTTTAAATTTGCATAATGTCAGACACGCCAACATATCGAAAAATAATCCATGTTGATATGGATGCCTTTTATGCTTCGGTAGAGCAGATGGATAATCCTGCTTTGCGCGGAAAACCTATTGCTGTTGGAGGTTCAGAGAATAGAGGAGTCGTTTCGGCAGCAAGTTACGAAGCGCGTAAATTTGGTGTACGCAGTGCTATAAGCGGTGTTTTGGCCAAGAAATATTGTCCTGAAATTATTTTTGTACGACCACGATTTGATCGGTATAAAGAAATCTCAGGAAAAATTCACGCTATCTTTCACGATTATACAGATCTGGTTGAGCCACTTTCGCTCGACGAAGCTTATCTGGATGTAACTCAGAATAAAAAAGGAAATCCAAGTGCGAGTTTGCTGGCTCAGGAAATAAGGTTAAGAATTTTGAATGAAGTTGGAATTTCAGCTTCTGCGGGAATTTCTATCAATAAATTCGTAGCCAAAATTGCCAGTGATGTCAACAAACCAAACGGACAAAAAACGGTAAATCCGGATGAAGTTGAAGCTTTTCTGGAAGAATTGCCCATCAGAAAGTTTTATGGTGTTGGAAAAGTAACAACGGAAAAAATGTACCAGTTGGGCATTTTTACCGGTACAGATCTAAAAAGTAAATCGGTTGAATTTCTCGAAAAGCATTTTGGGAAATCAGGCGCTTTTTATTACAATGTAGTTCGCGGAATTCATAATAGCGAAGTAAAATCACATCGCATTACCAAATCTGTTGCGGCAGAAAATACATTTGATGTCAATCTGACCTCTGAAATTTTTATGCTGGAACAGCTCGACAAAATTGCCACATCACTTGAAAGACGATTACAAAGACATAAAATTTCAGGAAAAACGGTTACGCTTAAAATAAAATACAGTGATTTTACGCAACAAACCCGCAGCAAAACTTTGCCTTATTTTATTTCAGATAAAAGTCTGATTCTCGAAACAGTAGAAGAATTATTATATCAGGAAAAAATGAAAGATTCAGTCCGATTGCTCGGAATTTCGCTTAATAACCTCAACACCGAAGAGAAAAAAGCGGTTGTAGTACAACTAAAATTTACTTTCTAACTCTTATTAAACAATCGTTAAATAGGGAATAAAATCAATTTGTGATGAATTTACGCTCTATCTTTGGTAAAAGACATTATTATTTAAATTATTCAAAATGAAAAACACCAATTTTGATGAAGCGTCGCATCGCAATTCAGTTCCGATCCTGGCATGGGATTTTCATTATGAATATTTAAATGAATTGAAAGCTATTTTCTCTGATTTGAAAAAAGTAAATAAAATTTCGAATCAATTCACCTGGAATGAAACACATTTGGAGATCGAACAGCGCATTAAGGAAGAAGTAGTTTTAGTGACAGATCTTGATTTAAAGATCATTTTTGCCTCAAACGGAATCAGGCGAATGACCGGATACAAAGAAGAAGAAATCTTAGGGAAAACCCCAAAAATGTTTCAGGGTCCCAAAACCTCTAAAGTGGTTTTAAAAGAAATCAGAGAAGCAATCAAATTGCAGATTCCTTTTGAAAAAACAATTCAAAACTACAGAAAAGATGGCCGAACCTACAATTGTCAGATCAATGGAGCTCCGGTTTTTAACTTAAAAGGAAAACTGACGCACTTTATTGCTTTCGAGAAAGAAGTCGCATGATTTTGCCACAAAGTGTAATGATTTGCCACGAAGACACTAAGACACAAAGTTTTTTTATTCTCATATTTACTAAATAAAAAGGCGCAAAGAAAATAATCTTTGCGCCTTAGTGCCTTTGTGGCTATAGCATTTATAAGTTTTCAAAGAAATCATTTCCTTTATCATCTGTAATAATGAACGCAGGGAAATCTTTAACTGTAATTTTACGAACCGCTTCCATTCCTAATTCCTCAAAATCAACTACTTCAACTTTTAAAATATTATCCTGAGCTAAAATTGCAGCAGGACCGCCAATAGAACCTAAGTAAAATCCGCCATATTTGTTACAGGCATCAGTTACTTGTTTAGTACGATTTCCTTTTGCCAGCATAATCATACTTCCGCCATGTTTCTGGAATTCATCCACATAAACGTCCATACGTCCTGCAGTCGTTGGGCCAAAACTTCCTGAAGCCATTCCTTCCGGAGTTTTTGCCGGTCCAGCGTAATAAACAGGATGGTTTTTAAAGTATTCCGGCATTGGTTTTCCGGCCTCTAATAATTCTTTGATTTTTGCGTGTGCAATATCACGGGCAACAATTACGGTTCCGTTTAGTTTTAAACGTGTTTTAATTGGGTATTGAGTTAGTTTAGCCAAAATATCAGCCATTGGCATATTCAGGTCAATTTCAACAGGAGCTTCTAAATGCGGAGCTGTTTCCGGTAAAAATTGTTTTGGATTTACTTCTAACTGTTCAACGAAAATTCCGTCTTTAGTAATTTTCCCTTTGATATTTCTGTCAGCAGAACAAGAAACCCCTAATCCAACCGGACAAGAAGCCGCGTGACGTGGCAAACGAATCACACGAACATCATGTGTAAAGTATTTACCGCCAAACTGAGCGCCAATAGCACTTTCCTGGCAAATTTGCTGTACTTTTTGTTCCCATTCGATATCACGAAAAGCCTGACCCGCCATATTTCCTGAAGTAGGCAAATGATCGTAATATCCTGCAGATGCTTTCTTAACAGCACTTAAATTTGCTTCCGCAGAAGTTCCTCCAATTACTAAAGCTAAATGATAAGGAGGACAAGCCGAAGTTCCTAAGTCTTTTATTTTTGCGCGAACAAAAGCATCCATTGATTTTTCATTCAATAATGATTTTGTTTGCTGATATAGGTATGTTTTATTAGCAGATCCACCGCCTTTTGCCATGAATAAAAACTCGTACGAAGTTCCTTTTTTAGCATAAATATCAATTTGTGCCGGAAGATTCGATCCTGAATTTTTTTCTTCAAACATCGAAATCGGTACAATTTGCGAATAACGTAAGTTGCGTTTTTGGTACGTATTGAAAATTCCTCTGCTCAGCCATTCTGCATCATCAACACCGGTAAAGATACTTTCGCCTTTTTTTGCCATTACAATCGCTGTTCCGGTATCCTGGCAGCTTGGTAATTGACCTTCGGCAGCAACCGAAGCATTTTGTAATAAATTATAAGCTACAAAACGATCGTTGTCTGTCGCCTCAGGATCATCAAGAATTTTACGTAGTTTTTGCAAATGCGTTGTTCTTAACATGAAAGAAACATCTGTAAGGGCTTCTTCGGCCAATAATTCTAATCCTTTTGGATCAACGGTCAGAACTTCACGTTCTCCAAATTGTTCTACTTTTACAAAATCAGAAGTAATTTTGCGGTACTGTGTATCATCCTTTAAAATAGGATAAGGGTCTTGGTATATAAAATCAATCATTTCTTTGTTTTTGACAAAGTTAGAAATTATTTACCTAAGAAAGAATTTGAATAAGCTATGTTTTAAAGTGTTTATTCTTGTTTATGAAAGTCATCAAAACTCATTTTTTTCTCAAAATAAGTCTTGTCTTTTGCCGAAAGCAATTGCTTTTGCCATTGATTTCCGCTTAAGCGAAAAACAATCGAATCGGAATGTTTTGCTATTCCCATGTTTTCATCATTATCATCGGGTTCAAAAGAAACCGTTTTGCAGTAGAACGATTCAGGATTGGCTTTCGCCGAAGGATTTTCGAACTCGACCCAACTTCCCCAACCGCTATCAGACATCGTATACCAATCATAAACCAATTGTATATCATTATTTTTTAAATAATACAAATAATGACTTTGATTGTAACCACAAGCCGGATATCCAAAACTAATTTGAATAAATGGGGAATTTTTGGCACTTTCTGTTCCTAATCCATAGATAGCGGCCCATTCAGAACCTTTATCGACTCCCTTGATGGTAATTTTTGAAGTAGTAGTTTTGGTTTTATTCTGATAAAAATCAAGTTGGTATTTTGCCGTAACAATACTGTCTTTGTCTGCTTTTTGCTCTAGAAGATTTGCCAGAATATAATTGTCCTCTGATGTCTCTCCATAATCAGCAATAGAAATTGTGTCTGTTTTTAAGAAATTCTCTTTAGCTGCAATGGTTTTGGTTTTAGTTCCCGGAGTTGCAGCGATTGCCTGATCGACTGGTTTTGGCTTTTGGCAAGCTATTAAAAGGCATGCGATAAAAAGATATTGTGGTTTCATAATTAGCAATCGATATTTATTCTACAGATAGAACCAATAGTTTCTTTTTTTGATAGAGCTCTGCTAACGAGATTTTTTCTCCATTTAAATAAAAAAGCTGATTTTGGTATTCAACTTCATTAGGATTGAACAGAAAAGCATAATTGTCACGATCGTTCAGAATTCCCAGATTGTCGTAGTTTAATTCTACGATTTTTACATAATTTATAATGTTTAGCTTATTGGCTTCTTGTATTGTTATCGGCGTTTCATCATATCGAAGGCAGAATTTGTCTCCTTCTCCGGGCATTCCAAACCATGGAATTGCTTTTGCAGATACCAACGAAATATAATCCGGCACTTCATTAAAAACAAATAATTTCTTTTCATAGTTTTCAAAAAACTCAGGCAAAGATTTTCTCTCAAATGGTTCATTATTATTCCAGAAAAAGACACCTTGATTTTGCCACGAAGGATCCTGCAGGTTTTTTTCGGTACCACTATCCCAATAGTGCATATACAATTCTCGAGGGATAAAAGTCAGAATAGAATCGTTTATTAACCAATCAATTTTGTTGGGTTCGAATTTGTTTTCTTCAGTCTCTAATTCTTTATTTTGAACTGCTTCAGTTTCGATTTTTTCAATTATAATGTCTTCGACAGGTTGTTTTTTTTCCTGAAATTTGATTTCTTCTGGAATTTCAACTTCCTTTTTTTTACTAAAAAATCGTTTAAACATAATAGAAATATTTAATTGTTTTTATTCTGATATAGTATGCAGTAAGATGCACAAAATTATAAAAGTATTTTATAGGAAAAGAAGAATATAAACCCAAGAATCACTAAGCCAAGTATTTCATTATCTTCTTTTAATATGTCATCCATTGACTTTTTTCCACCATAGAAAAGCCATTTAGAAATGTTTCCAACAAAAAGACATGCTAATTTAGATAATTCACGCATATTCTAGAAAAACCAAGTCGCCACAAAAATTGCCGTAATAACACAAATAAGATCCACCAAAAGCATTGTGCCCAAGGCATAACGCGTGTTCTTGATATTTACAGAACCAAAATAAACCGCAATTACATAAAAAGTACTTTCGGCGCTGCACTGAAAAATGCTGCTCAATCTTGCGGTTAAAGAATCTGCACCAAATGTATTCATTGAGTCAATTAAAAATCCGCGTGATCCTGCAGAACTAAACGGGCGAAGCATAGCTACCGGTAATGCATTCGTAATTTCTTTACTTACTCCCATATTCGAAAAAACAAATGCAATTGCATCGCTTATGATTTCGAACAAACCACTGTTTCTGAAAAGAGAAATAGCCACTAACATTCCCAATACATAAGGAAAAATAGTAACTCCGGTTTTAACACCGTTGTTTGCGCCCACTACAAATGTCTCGAAAACAGTTGTATTAGCATCGCTAAATTTCTTTTCGTGTTTGAATGAAAAAATCAAAGTAAACGCAATAATTCCAATTAATATTAATCCCGAAAGATTAGAAGTAAAGTAGTTTTTTCCAATTAAATCTAAATGGTTAACGTACATCAGCAAACCAATAATCGCGGCAATTAATCCGATTAAGACAATGACAAGAGAAGCACTTTTAAAATTGATTTTTTGTTTAATACCCACAATCAAAAACGCCGCAATAGTACCAATAAAAGAGGTAATAATACACGGAAGCATAACATCGGCAGGATTCGTAGCATTTGCCGCAGCGCGATACCCAATAATTGAAGTCGCGATTAAAGTTAAACCCGAAGCGTGAAGACACATAAACATGATTTGAGCATCACTCGCTCTGTCTTTATCGGGATTTATTTCCTGTAAACTTTCCATAGCTTTAAGTCCAAAAGGAGTTGCAGCCGAATCTAATCCAAGGAAATTCGCAGCAAAGTTTAATGTCATATAGGATATAGACGGGTGATTTTTAGGAATACTCGGAAAAACCTTTACAAATACCGGACTCAAAACTTTGGCTAATTTTCCGGATGCTCCTGAAATGATTAAAAGTTCCATTAATCCACAGAAAAAAGCCAGATAAGCAATAAGTGGTAAGATCAAATCGACCAAAGTGCTTTTGCATGTTGGCAATAAACCATCAGATTTTTGAAGACCGCTGAAAATTTTTACCGTTTTATTTTTATAAACATAAGTAGTATCCGCATTAAGAGTATCACGATTGATAATCATGGTCTGATCCGGCGCTTTCTGAATGCTGTCCTTGATAAAAGCAGGAAGTTCATGAATGTACTTTTCTGAGACCAGAATAGGATCGTCTTTTTTTCCGTTTATAACAGAATCGATAGTATAAGTGTTGGCAGTAAATAAACTGACCACAATAAAGACAATTGAGGAAATAAAAATCACTAACCAGAATCTACTTAATACCATAATGCTAATTTTTTTTGTAAATATAATTATTTAGCGATTGTATGCGCAAAGATTTTATCAAGGAAAGAAGAAGTATTTCTAAGAAACGATAGTATTTTAATGAAAATTAAAGTTATTCAATAACAACTTTAGTTCCCAGATAGTTCTCAAAAGCTTTTATACCTTCAAACAGAATTTCTTTTTTTGAACTTTCGGGTTCATTAAAAAATTGCGTTTCTATTTTTGCATGATCTTTTTTGATCATTCGTTTCCAGGTTCCTATGACTCTTCCGTTTTCGAGAATAATAGGTTTGAAAATTCCATTATTGGTGAATGCTTTAGCTTGATGTTCTACTAAAATAGAAGCTTCACGGGTTTTATACGAAATTAAAATCTCATCAAAAGCCGGGAGAAAATGTACGCTTTCGCGGAAGTAGGTTTCATCAGAGATATCTTTTTTAAACCAGTAGATTTGATTTTCAATCTGGAACGAATTCAATTGCAACTCAATTGCACTAAGTACCAATTTGCAGGTAGTTGGCGGAAAACCAGACCACCACGAAAAGTCAAGAAGGGTTGCAGGGCCATGACTTTCAAAATATCTTAGGGCTAATTTTGCTAAAGCTTCCTCTTTGGTGAACTTAGTTTTAGGTTTCGAAACCCTTTCTTCCAATAAGGCATACGTTATTTGTTTGCCTTTCATTTTTCCGTTGCATACTAAACCATCGAGTTCGGCATGCATCATAATAGCTGCAGCTAAAAAATCCTGATTTGAACCTTTTTTAATGTTCAGTTCCAGCATGATTTCGTCACGAGTTAAATGATTTTTTCCCGCTAATAATTTTTCTATTTGAGAATTAACTTGGTTTAACATCTTTACATCGTAACCATATTTTTTAGCAGCCGAAATAGTCATTTTCTGAACTTGTGGTCCGGATAGATCCAACATCCAATAAATATCTTCTGCCGAAACAAAATGCCAGGTCGGTCTAAGAATATGCGTTCTGATAATTTGTGCCGAATTTATAGCCTCCTCAATTGCTGCTTCAGTAGCCTCGCATCTTGAACCAATTGCCCATTTTGCCATTGCATAATCCTGAGCCTGCATTGCGCACAGATGTTTTACAATTTCTTGTGGAGAATTTGGGCTTGTCTTATAAAGTTTCTGAGAAACAAGACGATAATGAGATATTTCCTGGTGCGTCATTTAGTAAAACATTTTGAGCCTGTTAGTAAACTTTGAACCTTTGTAACTTTGTGCCTTTTTATCTCCACCTAAACATGAATAATTTCATCATCAATCAATAAATCTTCACGACGTAAACGCAGGAAAATCTGAGCCACGGCAATGGTATCTTTTTCGCAATAGGTAACAATTCGGTCAATATCTTTCTCTACATAAAATACATGAGCGACCTGACTTCCGTCGATATCGCCTTTTGGTGATGGAACTCCCAGAATTTTAGTCAATAGTTTTAAGGAAGTAAAGTGTTTGTAATCGCCAAATTTCCATAATTCTAAAGTATCCAAATGCGGAATTTCCCAAGGTTTTTTGCCAAATAAATTTAGTTTGTCCGGAATTGCAATCTGATTGATGATCATGCGTCGCGCAATAAACGGAATATCAAACTCCTTCGCATTATGTCCGCATAAAAGATGTTGCGGCTGATGAAAATGATTGTTGATTAGATTATTAAAATCACGAAGTATCTTCTTTTCATCACCAAAGAACGATGTTACTCTAAAATTCCTGATGTCACCTTTGATGGTAAAATACCCAACAGAAATACAGATAATTTTTCCAAACTCAGCCCAAATTCCGGCGCGGTCGTAAAATTCTTCTGGTGTAAAATCGTCTTTTCTCTGGTATTGTGTTTTATGATCCCAAAGCGATTGCATTTCCGCGTCAAGCAAATTGAAATTCTCTTCTTCGGGAACGGTTTCTATATCCAGAAATAAAATGTTATTGAGGTTTATTTTTTCAATCATAATTTTAGTTTAACACGAATTACACTAATTGGCACAGATTACTTTGAGTAAAACAATTACACGAACTTACTTTTTGTAAATATAAAGCTATAATTTTAATTCGTGTAAATCTGTGAAATTTGTGTTTTAAAACAAACTCTGTTGTGTAGTGGGGTTTTCGTGTTCGATTAACCATTTTTTACGGGATAAACCGCCGGCATAACCCGTTAAAGAACCATTTGTGCCAATAACGCGATGACAGGGAACCACAATCCATAACGGATTTTTACCATTTGCAGATGCAACGGCACGAATTGCTTTTATGTCGCCCAATTTTTTGGTCTGATCCATATAACTTACTGTTTTTCCGTACGGAATCTCTAATAAGGATTTCCAGACTTTCTGCTGAAATTCAGTTCCTTTTGGATTTAGTTTGAAAGTAAAATCAGTTCTTTTTTTGTCGAAGTATTCCTGAAGTTGTGAAACGGCTTCTTTTAAAATTTCCGGAATTTCCTTAGAAACTTCATTGGTGCCAACATCTGAAACAGAAATTACAGCAACACCATCTTCATCTCCAACAATTTTGGTGATTCCTAACGGCGAATTGATATAGACTGTTTCCATAGTTTTTATTTAACCGCAAAGATTCTGTGTTGATTTCCAATTTTAAATCTTAATTTTTATTAATTTTGTTTTTCAAGACAGTCATTGAGCTAGTCTCTATAGCGTGCTAAACCTTATGTGTTTTCACGCTATTTTTTTA